>Ga0181406_1000051_pt1 | contig 39814 bp, 42 predicted proteins | sample 29SPOviralmetaG_FD_130135 | JGI IMG/M metagenome (GOLD analysis project Ga0181406, IMG submission 130135) | Marine viral communities from the oligotrophic San Pedro Time Series (SPOT) site, San Pedro Channel, CA, USA - 29 SPOT_SRF_2011-12-20 | ecosystem: Environmental > Aquatic > Marine > Strait... | reverse complement strand
TATGGATATACAAATTAAATCATCAAGAGCCATATTGGCTACAGATGGTGCTGTAAAAAAACTTGTAGAACTTAAATCTGAGGAAACTGAAGAAGATAGTTTTCTTAGAATGGGAGTAAAACCTGGAGGATGTTCAGGTTATTCTTATGAAATGTTCTTTGATACAGACAAATTTGATGGTGACATAGTAGAAGAATATGCTGGTGTAAATATTGTCGTTGACGGACAAAGTTTAGAACATATTAAAGGTGCTACTCTTGATTACAAAGAAGGGTTAATGGAAACAGGATTCTCCATCGACAATCCTAATGTATCCAGAACTTGTGGCTGCGGAAATAGCTTTAGTTAAATTTATAACCTACTGAATGAACTGTTTTAATCCAGTCATTTCTAGTATCACCAAGTTTTGCTCGGAGCCTTCTTACATGGACATCAACAGTTCTAGCTCCACCAAAATAGTCATAACCCCATACTTTTTCTAAAAGCTGTTCTCTTGACCATACATTATCCTGATTTACGATAAAGAACTTTAATAATTCATATTCCATAAATGTAAGGTCAAGCAACACTTCACCAACTTTTGCTTCGTAAGTTTTCAAATTAATAGTAAGATCTTTAAATTCAAGTATCTCTGACTCACTATCCCCGACTAGAGCATGAACTCTTGCACTAATTTCCTCCAACTTACAATTGTTAGAGACTAATTCAATTTGTGGATTTTGAATCAAATCAACAGTTTGTTCAAAATCAACACTATCAACAATAATTAATGTTGGAAAAGGTTTATTTGAAGACTCGAGATCTGACAAGCTTTTTTTTGTTTCACCATATTTTGATAAAGAACTTACGACAAGATGAATTTGTTTAGGATTTTCTATATTTTTTATTGAGAGCTTCTTAACCCCACAAGAATTTAACAACTCTTCAAAGCTTTTGTGCTCTTTATCTATGTTTATATATGTATCTATCATCTTGAAACAATTATTTAATAATTCTGTAACAACATTGCCTGAGATATATATTACATTATTTTCATGAAGATAAAAGCAGAATATATATGGATTGACGGTCAAACTCCTACCGCAAAATTAAGGAGTAAAACAAAAATAATGGACAAAGGTACAGAGCCTCCTATTTGGGGTTTTGATGGTTCTAGTACGCAACAAGCTACTGGAGATCAGTCTGACTGTGTTTTAAAACCAGTTTCTCAATTCTCAGACCCAATAAGGGGTGGGGATAACATTTTAGTTATGTGTGAGGTTTTGAATGTAGACATGACACCGCACGCTTCTAATACGAGAGCGGCTTTAGTCGAGTCAGCTTCAAATTTTAGCGAATTTGAACCATGGTTTGGTATGGAGCAGGAATATACATTTTATGAGCAATCATATGATTCGCTCAAATATGGTCAACCTCTTGGTTTTCCACCTTCTGGATATCCAGCACCACAGGGAGGTTATTACTGTGGAGTAGGGGCAGATGAGGTTTATGGTCGAGAAATATCTGAAGCACATGCAACAGCTTGTATGGAAGCAGGCTTAGGCATTTCGGGTACAAATGCTGAAGTTATGCCTGGTCAGTGGGAATTTCAGATTGGGCCTGTTGGCGCTCCAGACATTGGAGATCAAATATGGATTGCAAGGTGGTTGCTTTATAGAATTGCAGAAGATTGGAATATTTCAGCAACTTTAGATCCAAAGCCTGTGAAAGGTGATTGGAATGGAGCTGGTATGCATACTAACTTTTCTACTAAACAAATGAGAGAAGATGGTGGTTACGATGCAATCGTGGAGGCTTGTGAAGCTATAGGTAAGAATGCAGATTTGCATGTAAAGAACTACGGTGCAGCAATAGAAGACAGGTTAACTGGTGCACATGAAACACAACGTTTTGATACGTTTTCATATGGAGTTAGTGACAGAGGGGCTTCTATAAGAATACCTTGGCAAGTAGAGGTCGATAAAAAAGGTTATTTAGAAGACAGAAGACCTAATGCTAATGGAGATCCTTACGTTATTGCAATGTTAATGATTGATACAGTTTGTTCAGCAGCTTCTAGCTAGAAGTTGCTGATGCAACAATCTCTTCAATCTTTTTAATAAACTGATCTAGATCATTATTAAAAGCATCTAGGGCAGCAGATCTTTGTTCACCTGTATCAGATGATTCTAGACCTGCTAGAAGCTCAACTGTATCTAGATAAATTAGATTAACTAAAGTTTTGAGCTCTTCATGACTAGTAACTAAATTTGCATATTCATTTGGAGGGCCTGGGTCAGAAACTATTGATACAAATTGTTCAGCAGTTGCAATAAAAGCTCTAAATTCATCTTTTGCTTCTTGATAGGTTACTGTTTTATCATCCCAATTTTCATTTGCTTCTAAAACTTCTTTACCTAGTTCAGTTGCTTGTATTTTTTCAGCCGTAATTTCTTCGAGATATGCTACATAGTTGTCAGGCAAAGTTGTAGAAGTAGTAGTTGTAGATGTGTCCTCGACAACTACTTCAGCAATAGTTTCAACTGGAGTTTCTTCAGCAACAATGTTTATATCATTATTTGTTGCAACCCTGTTGATAAAAGTATATGTTGTTGCAATCATGCCTATTAAGACAAGGGGTAAAACAATTCTTCCTGGCTTTGGATCTGGATTAAAGGTTTCCATAGCTATATTGTATCAAACTTATTTAATATATCTTTATTAATGCTGCCCCAGTCAGAAGCCTCTTCTTTTGTAATTGTTAAAAAATTCGGACCCGTAAATATTGATATAACTCCATCAACTTCAATCAAATCTTTAGCCACCCCTTCAATATCACTGTTACCCTTTTCAATATATATTGCAATTTCATATTCGTGGTTAACTATTACTTTTTTTGCATTGGGATTTGGGGTATCTATTAATTCCATAATTAAATAATATTTTAATATAAAAACAGTTATTATGTCTGTATGCAATACGAAGTTAGCAGGCTTAATAAAGAAAGCATCTCCTTAAATAAAAGCCTTGTTTTGTCTGTGGTTGGACTCTACTGTTTTGTCTTGGGAACCTCATTATTAGGATTTTCTGTATATTTATTTCTAGAGTCTTCAGGTTTTGTTAACCAAGTGTTTATAAGTTGGAGTGGACAAGGATTATTTTGGTCTTTAATTACTCTGTTTTTATCCTTATTTGTTTTATTTGTACCCGTAGAGTTTTTTAATGAATATTTTATTGAAAATAGATCTTTCAAAAATTTATTAACAAATATAATTTCTGTAATATTTGTATCTTTGTTCTTTCTTGTCGTTTTTCAAATTCTGCTTAGAAATCAAAATATTTTCATAAATGAATACCTAGCAATCGCTAGGGCAGTATCTTTTTCTGGATTTATTGCAGTCCCGCTGATCTTTTTTTTACTTCATAACTTTGGTAAAAATCTTCTTTTAGTAAATAAATACTCTTACAGTTTAATTTTGATTATTTGGATTACATCTACCCAAATATTTTTGTAATCACATTTGCTTTACAGGCGCAATCCCTAAGCAGTGCATAGTATTATGACTAGTTGTTAAAAACAAATTTATCAAAAACAACTTTGAAGATAATTGATCTAAGTTTGTTATTTCACTCAATTTTTCACTTTCATAAAATTGATTAAATAAATTTGAAATGTCATAAAGATAGTTAGCAAGATGATGAGGCTCATTCAAAGATAATGTCTGTTCTAGAAAATAACCGAACATATATATTTTTGAAAGCAACTTCTTATCTACTTCAGATAAAAGTAATTTATCGGGTTCATTTGTTTTTTGATCTAAACTCCTGAGTAATTTTTTAGCTCTTACTTGAGCATATTGAATATAAATCCCTGTCTTACCATTTACATTAGTAAATTTTTCTAAATCAAATTTATAGTCTGTCTTTCTGTTTGTAATTAAATCGCTGAATGTTAAAACAGAATTTGTTAATTGCTGAATTGTCACTTCATCTAAAGATTCATTTATATTTTTTATGTATCTATAAGTTTCTTCAAACAATTCACTTAACGGTTTAGTTCCACCATCTCTTGTTTTGAATGGATTACCATCACTGTCATTTAGTGTTCCATAAGAAATATGTTCATGGTAATTGGTATTAAATCCAAAGAAATTTATTGAATCAAATAATTGTTTAAAGTGAAGAGACTGACGATTATCAACTACATAGAATGCCTTATCATAACTAAAATTACTCTGCCTATATAGAACTGTTGCAAGATCAGTTGTTATGTATAGATACGAACCATCTGATTTTGTTATTAATATTTTTGGATCTGTATCTTGAGCACTTATTAGGGCCCCTGAATCACTAATAATTTTTTTGTTTTCTATGAGATTATCAATCATGTTAGGAATTAAATTATTAACGTCACTTTCCCCAAGCCAATAATCAAAACTATGATTAAATAATTTAAAATTCTCTTTGAGACTTTTAATTGAAATATCTTTTATAGATTTCCACATTTTGAGGAGGTCTTTATCATTTTCGTTAAGTTTTTTGTTAATTTCTTGTGCACGAATTTTAAATTTTTTATTTTTCTTATAGTTTTCACTTGCTTTTGGATATATAAACTCTAGTTGATTTGAATCTAACGTATTAACATCTATATTCTCATTGTTTAAATAGGTGATAATTTGAGCAATTGGCATACCCCAGTCACCTAAATGAATATCACTAATTACTTCATTTCCAATAAATTTATTAATGTTGTAAAGACTTCTGCCAATATTTAGAGTACGCATATGACCAACATGTAGTGGCTTTCCAATATTCGGTCCACCATAATCAAAAATTATCTTCTCTTTTTTATTATTTTTAAAATTATCTTTAGTGTTATTAATCCTGTTCCTTAAAAATTCATGATTTAGTTCTAGGTTTAAAAAACCTATATTGTTCTCTTCAACAGGTTTAAAAAAATTTGAATTGTCAATTATTTTAATGATATTTTTTTGAAGTTTTTTAAAGAAGTCTGCTTTATTATATTTTACTAAGTTATTTATTTGCATATCATATTCTGGTAATTTAGATGTACTTAGATATACGAATTCATCTAAATTATACTTTTTAAATTCCTGAGACAAGGAATTAAGCAATTCATTAAATAAGTTATTCATTCAGCACAGTTTTCTAATCTTTATTTTACTGTTTATCTGCGAAAGAGCACTTGCCTCAAAAAGTAAAGTACAAAAAGCGTATTGTCTATTAGATATCTTTTATACAATCTTTTTGGATCTTGAACTAGCCTTAAAACCCATTCCAAGCCAATATTTGCTACCCATTCAGGAGCTTTTTTCTTAGTTCCAGCTACCCATTCAAACACTCCACCAACCCCAACAAAGTTAGTATCAGGTCCTATCTCTTTATGTACTTTCTGAATAAATAATTCTTGTTTTGGAAAACCAAGCGATACCCATACTATGTCTACTTTGAGATCTTCAAATATATGATTATATTTTTTAGCAAGTTCTTCAGCAGACAAGTTTTCTGGACAAATGTGGCCGCTTATTTCTATATTTGGAAACATAGCTTTTAAATTTTCGATCATTTGAATAGTAGTACTTTCATCGTTACCAAAAAAGAAATGACTTATATTGTCTTCTAACCCGTCTGAAATGGTTTGTAGAAATACCTTATATCCATCAACTCTCAAAAACTTTTTTTTCGTTAAAAATGAAAGAGCCTTAGCTACAGGAAATCCATCAGGTGTTTTAATTGAAAAGCTATTTATAGCCTCTCTAATTTCTATATTTCGAACACTTCTTACTAAAGTATTAGCGTTACAAATTGCAACTCGATTATTTTTTGATGAAGTTAATGTTTTTGAAACATCGCTTATAGTAGTTTCAGTAATGTTTGTTTCGAGTATCTTAGTTGTTTTCATTATTGCAACTATTATATAAGTGTAAAATTTAGATTAGTAGAAAATCTTGCGCCTGTGGCTCAACTGGATAGAGCATCTGACTTCGGATCAGAGGGTTGGGGGTTCGAGTCCCTCCAGGCGTGCTAAAAATTATCGAATAATTTAATAATTTTTTTTGCTCTAGTGTCCAGTGATATTTCATCCAATTCAACAGTATGGAATTCTGACTTACCAGCTTCCTTAATTGCAGAAATTAAGGAAGATTTATTTTTAAAATAATGTATATTTTCCTGAAAAGGAAGTATTTTATGCGAGGGGTAATCAATTGCAACGATTCTTAATTTTGCAGCTAAGTATTCAAAATATTTAAGTGGTGAAGTAAAAAATTTTGAATGCTTATCTGGAGAGTTGATTAAAAGTCCTACTGATGAAGTATTTAATTCTTTAGCAACTTCTGTGCGCTCAAGTCTTCCAGTTAATTTAATATTTTCAACACCATTTTTTTCAAGCTTTTCCTTAATTTTTCTTGCTTCAGAGTCAGGTCCCCCAATAATACTCAATTTATAATTTTTGAGATCTGGAGAGGAGAGAGCATTTATAACAATATCTAAGTTTCTTTCTTTCCCGAACCTTAACAAATTTCCTACAAAAGTAATTTTATTTTCTTCTTTCTTAACTGAATTAACATTTTCAAATAATTCAAGATCTACAGCACTTGGCAAAATTAGATAAGATAAATTTTGATTTGAAAATTCTTTTTTAATAAAATCATTTAAAAAAATAATTTGTACATTTTTTCTTGAAGCTACTCTGTTGAAAACAAAGTTTCTAACTTTTGAATACTGGTGGCATTCAAAAATTATGTTTAAATTTTTTTTAGCTAAAAAATATAGAATCCAATCTGATCTTGTAAAAAAATATTCATCTTTACAATCTTCTTGTGCAAATATTTTTGATGTAGATTTCCCCCAAAGGTAATGACTTAAATGAAAAAATAATTTATTAAAATAGTCAAATTTTCCAAATGGATAAGGATGTTTTAATCCTTTTACACTTATATTTTCATTAAAGTAATAATATTTTTGCAATATCTTAAGATCATCTGAACTGTTTTTTTCTCTTAATGGAAAAAATAGTCTTGCTTCATAATGATTTCTTGCTAAATATTTCAAATTAGATATTGTTTGAAGACTATTGGCAGTATTGGCTGGAAAACTTTGATAGGAAATATAATTTAGTACTTTTTTCATTTCTTTATATAGGGAAATTATACGTTCCAATATTTTATAAAAACTATTAGTTTTTGATATTTCACAGAATTGATAAAATCTTCCTATGAAAGCAGATCCAGGATACTTTGGACCAAATTCCATGATGTGGAAGGTAAATAAAGAAATAACAGTCTTATTTGGTGGAGCCAGAGCTTTACTTATGCATGCGGCACACCCTCTTATTGCCGCTGGAGCTAGGCAGACATCTTTTTACCAAAGAGACCCTTGGAAAAGACTGATAAGGACTCTCTCACTTCAAAACTCCGTTACATTTGGCACTAAAGAAGAGGCTGACGAAAGTGCACATAGAATTAATAAGCTTCATGAGGTTATAAATGGGAATGATGAAATTACGGGAGGATACTATGACGCTTTAGACCATGAACAACTACTTTGGGTTCACGCATGCCTTCAGATATCTTCAATTTATTTTTATGAAAAAACAGTAAGAAAGTTATCTGAAGATGAAAAAAATCAATATCATCGTGAAAATTCCGTAGCTGCAAAGATGGTATTAGTTGATGATAAGCTGATGCCTAAAACTCATGATGGCCTAAAACAATGGGTAATCCAAAAGTCAAAGGAAAAAGACTATCTTGTTTTGACAGATGTTGCTGAAGATGTAGCAGAAATAATTAATGGAGGACCTGTTCCTAGACATATAAAGCCCATTTGGCCTTTTATAGCTTTTACAGCGTTTAACACTTTACCTAAGGAGTTCAAAAATATATATGGCATAAAAGAAACAAAATATAAAAATATATTGTTAAATTTTAATTTATATTTATTAAAGCTTTCAAGACCATTGCTACCACCATTTTTTAGACTTATAGCACCTGCTAGGTGGGCAAAACAGAGGTTAACTAAAAATCCAAATTTAACTTTTAAAGATAAATCTAGACTTTTATAAATATATAATTTGAATATGGATAAAGACAACCAGTGGTCAGAAATAAGTAAAGATGTTTCAGATATTGCAAAAAAAGTAAAATCTAAAATTGATGAAGAAGATTTAGTTGAGGACTTAAAAGAATCATTTAAGAATACAGTTGAAAATACTGCTGATATATTTAAAACCCTAATTGAAACATTAGGATCTACGATTAATGATGAAGAAATTAAACAAGATTCTCAAAAAGTAGTTGAAAATATTAGCCAAGAATTTAAAAATGTCGTAAATGAAACTAAGGCTAAAATTACTGGTACTTTTAATGTTGATAGCGAATTAGAAGAAGAGTAAAACTTAATAATTTTTTTTATTTAAAAACAACATTTATAGTATTCTTTAATAATTGACTGGGTCGGTAGCTCAATTGGTAGAGCAGGAGCCTTTTAAGCTCAAGGTCGTGGGTTCGATTCCCACCCGACCCACAATATTTAAAAAAAATTAAATATATTTTTTTTAAATTTACTTTCTACTTTTATCCAATTTTCTGGCAATAAATCTTTTGTATCATAATCATTTTTAGCTGGACCAAACCAAACAGTTGGAGCATAAACGTTTTTGTTGGGATTATTGTTTAGCCACGCCCCCCACCATGAAAATGATGAATTAGCAATAGCATTGTCATTACACATAGACATTAAAAATAAATCTATGATTTCATTTTCACTACTAATAAAATGAACCTCATGATTTTTAAACGCCTTTACACGTTGAGCTTTTTTAATGTTGTCACTAAAAATTAAAACGTTTTGTCTCTTATTAATTTTTAGAATATTTTCGTAATAATTGGATTTAGAAATAAGTGGATGGTGGTCTTGTATTTTTTCATAATCTCCATATCTAAGATGAACTGATATCGAATCTTCAAGAATACTTTTATATTTACCTTTTATATAATCTAATATTTCATCTGTTGGAGAAAATGTGTCTAAAATTAAATCTCGATTATTTAAAAAATATTTTTCACTTTGGAAATATCCATCAAGTTTTACATTTATATTTTTAGGTATTTTTGTAAAGCTGAAGTTCGGCTCGTGATAATGTAGTTTTATATCTTCAGATTTATATTCATCCAATGATAATTTTCTAAAAATATCTCTTGTGTAGTTTCCATACGTTTTATTATTTAACATTGGAAAAATAGGATTTAAACTATTTTCTTTACCGTAGCTTATTGCAGTTGCGATTTGAAACATTTGATTTGCTAAACCAAAATAATGAACCCCACCAATAGTTGACGGACCAACTAAATTACATGTAACAAAGTTCATTTAATTATTCTAAACCTCAATATTTGTAAGTAATTTAAAACTTAAATATGTTTATCAAAAAATTTTTAATTACAATAACGTTTAATGATAAATGAAGTTACGATTTTAATTCCAACTTTTAATAGAAGTAAACTTTTAAATAGAGCTTTGGAGTCTATTTCGCGTCAAAGCAAAAATATAAATATACACTGTGTAGTTTCAGATAATTCAAGCCCTGATAATACGCAAAAAGTAATTCAAGGATGGCAAGATTTTAATAGCAATCTAAAGATTACTTCTATAGAACATAAAAAAAGTATTACACCTTTTGAAAATTGGAAATCACTAATCTCTCATTCTGATACGGAGTATTCAAAATTTTTGTTTGATGACGATTGGTTAGAAGCCAACGCTTTAAGTACAATGTTGCAAGACCTTAGTAATCTAGATGCGAAAAGCATTACATATAATACAAACATCTATGCTAAATCATTTAACTATGAACCTATTAATAATTATTATGCAAAAGATACCTGTGAACTAAATATGAATATTGTAATTGATTCAATTCTAAAATTAGCTTCACCTTTGCCAGTCACTCCTTCGGCTTCTATCTTGGCAACAGATCTTCTTGTAAAAGCAATGAAATTTTCTGAAATCAATAAGAATTGTACAAAGTATCCTATTGGGAATGATTTAATTATGAATTATTATCCAACATTCTTAGGTGAAAAAAGTTATTTTCAAAATAAAAGCATCGTTAACCTTTGGGGTGGAGATGACTCAATTACTATTAGAACTACTAATGGAAAGCTTTTAAGTTTTTGCTATTTAGAGTCTTTAATTTATTTAATTGATAACTTTTATGCAGACTTAACAAAAGATCAATTAAGACTTATTAATCATAAAATTTTTCTTAATAACTTTAGATCAAAATACCAGAAAAACCTTAAAGCTTTTAATAATTCAGAAACATTTCAATCCTCCCTATCTTTTTCAGAGATATTTAAACACTTTTCTTCAAAATGAAAATATATAGAGAGCTACCAAAAAATTTTAATGAAAAAGATAAAGACATATTTAACAATTTAGAAAAAGGAGTTTTAATCCCAGACCCTGAAATCATAGTTTATAAAAATATTCTTGTTTCAGGTTTTAATTTGTTTTCTATTAATAAGTTAAAATTTTTAAATAGATTATCAATGGCTATTGACTTTAAACTCCGAGCAAGCTCGTTTATTAAACATTTATTAAAAAGCATTTATAAAAACAGAAAGATAATTTTAAAACAAGAAAATCTATGGATCATAAATGATCACTGTTTTAACTACTATCATTGGATATCCGAAGCTTTGCCAAGATTACTTTTACTAAAACAATATGGATATAAAGGAAAAATTTTATTACCAAATAATTGGAAAACTCGCGAATATATTATTTCTTCTATAGATAAGTTGAATTTTGATTACGAATATTACGATATTGACAAAGTTTACAAAATATCTAATTTTACGACTTCCAAGCATCTTGCAACAACTGGTAACTTTAATCCAGGACATTTAAAGGAACTCAGTAAATACCTAAAAACTTCAAAATCTGCAAATTCTAAATATTGGATTATCAGAAAAGAAAACCAATCTAGAAGAATAAAAAATAAAGATGACTTACTTAAACTCTTAAATAAATATGAAATAAAAGCAATTTACTCAGAAGATTTAACTTTTGAAAATGAAGTAAATATATTTTCTAAAGCTTCTTTTATTGGTGGAATACATGGTGCCGGCTTAACAAATATGTTGTTTATGGATGAGGGTTCAGAGGTGCTTGAAATAAAAACTAAGCTTACAGAAAAGAGCAATGCTTTCTTTGCTATGGCAAATGCATTAAATCACAATTATTACTACTACAGGTCTAATTTAGATGATTCAGATAATATTGAATTGAATATTAACGAAATAGATTCTGTTCTTAAGAAAATATTTAATTAAAAAGTCAATATGAAATTTTGTATTTAAAAAATCTATTGAGTTTCTTTTTTGCACCACCTTGAAAATGTATATTGCATAGATTGTATTTTTTCTTATTAACAGTATCTAAAATCTTACTTCTATTAATTATTGATATTTGACCTTTCTCAAACTTAAAACTATTCTTTCCATTTGGTCCTTCGCTATTGCTAAAATTATTCATGAAAATAAATTCACTTCCCGATTTGTCTTTTATTGGAAAAAATAAATTTTGAGTGTCTAGTATTTCCTCGCTTTGTAAAAGATAGTACAGTGTCATATCACAGATTCCACCAGGAATATTTTGTTTAGTATGATAATTAATTTTATCTTCTATTAGATGAAATTTAGATTTATTAACATATATATCTTTATATAAATTAATAAATTTTTCACAAAATGATTTATCAATTAATCCCGAGTGAATTGATCCAGACATTCTATAGGCTTCCTGATTTGGTGGTATCAAGTAAGCATTTTTTTTGTGAAATTCTAGATTACTAATGTTGGTTAAAAGGACATTGTCGCTATCAATATGAAAAACATTTTCAAGCTCATTTTGTTCAAGAAAATCATTTATCATGAATACCCTTGCAAAACAAAACCACTCGAAATCATATGAATTTGAATTAAAGTTTTTGAATTGTTCTTTTAGATGTACTAAGTTTTTACTATTTTCAAAATTTTTTATATTTATAAACTCTACATTTTTAAATTTAGACCCTAGAAACTCTAAAGAATCATCTCCAATTAGGTATACATAATTATTTTTTGAACTTATTTCTAAATTATATTTCAGATAAGGCTGGTATCCTTTGTGAATTATTACGCAATTAATCATTTTTTTTTAAATTATCATATAAATGAGGTACTAAATCAACCAAACCAATTAAATAAGTCAGTAGCTTTATCATCAACAAAAAAGTCAGCTTCTGGTTTACCAAAGAGTAATTCATCATAATTTACACCCCATTTATCCAGCTGTGCAATTGTAATGTCTTTCCAGTCTATTCCCGTAGAAGTTCCCCTGGCAGTAAACAAAATAATTTTGTTACCTTCTTCATGAAGTTTGTTCAGTTGAGAAATTCTATCTTGATAAGGCTCAGCTTCATTGTATTTTCCGTCTGTAATTGTGCAGATTGTACCATCGATATCAAAACAAAAATTTTTCATAGCCAATATCTTAATTTTTTCGCAACCTCTTGTTCAATATCTGTAATCACTTTTTTTCCATCTCCAATAATTAAGTTCAATTTACGTACAGTATCTACCAAATTTTTCATTCCTGGATACTCTAATGAAGCAGCTTGATCAGAACCATACATTGATCTATCTAAAGTAATATGTCTTTCAATACTTACTGCTCCAAGTGTCGCTGCAACTAAAGAAGGTGAAACACTTGATTCATGACCAGAATATCCGACATTACAATTAAATTCTTTTTTTAATGTGTCAATCATTTTTAAATTTAATTTTTCCTCTCTAGATGGATACTCTGAATTGGTATGCATTAAAACAAATTCACAGTCGTTTTGGTTAAAGATATCTACAGCAGTTTTAATTTCTTCAACTGTACACATCCCAGTAGAGATAAATGTGGGCTTATTGTCTTGAGCAACCTTATTTAAAAACTCTTTATTTGTCGTCATTGCTGATGCCAATTTGTTTACAGGCATATCAAATTGATTAAGAAAATCTTGACTTTCTAAATCCCAAGCAGAAGCGTACCAATCTATATCAAGTTCTTTACAATAATTGTCAATTTCACAATATTCTTCATATGAAAATTCTAAGCCCTCTTTCTGTTCTCTTTGCGTTGTACCCCATGGAGATTCTCTATATTCATTCAAAACATCTTCTGAATAAACAGTATCAATCGTTCTTTTTTGAAACTTTACAGCATCAACCCCTGCTGACTTACTATTTTTAATCAACTCTTTTGCTATTTCAACATCTCCATTATGATTTATGCCAATTTCTGCGGTTATATAAATGTGAGATTTTCCAGTTTTAAAGTTTTTATCAAAGCAATCCATTTAACTATTCTAGGAAATAATCGTTGATTTACTTCTTATTAATTGAAATAATTAAGAGTTTTTGAAAGTGCTGATTGCTGTTTTTTTATGTCTGTTTCTCTGAGATAGTTTGTTTTAAATTGGATTATCTTTTTTTGAAGTGTTTCCGCTACGGGATTTGAAGTGTTTTTATAATCAATGTTTTTGTAAATATGCTCATTTCTTTTTCTGAAATTTCCACTTTTAATTATTTTTTCATTATAAGGGTTTTGCCATGCAGCATAAAAACCATCACCACCAAAAGAATTAAATTTATCTCTAAATTTAATCCAATTAATACCTTTTTTTTCGATAGTACATGAAAGTGTAAAAAACGAATGACTAAATCCTTTTGGAATATGTTGAGGTTTTAAGATTTCGTACTGATTGATAACTTCAAGAAATTTATTTGCTACATAAACTCTTTTTTCTACCTTTTCTTCGATATTTTCTAGTTGGGCTAGTGCTATAGCAGCAGTGAATTCATTCATTCTATAATTCCAACCGAGAGTATCATGTCTATTAAATTTTGGGCTAAGAAAATCCGAATTATTTCCGAATTTAATAACTCCACCATCAGCTGTTAAATTTGCATATCCTTGACCGCTAATTTTTCGTGCTTTTTGTGCAAGAGAGCTATTGTTAGTTAGCAACATACCACCCTCGCCTGAACTAATGTGCTTACTTGATTCAAAACTCCAACTTGCAAAATCACCCCTTACTCCTACGATCTTATTATTTACAGTTGCTAGAACAGTTTGTGCATGGTCTTCTATAATAGGAATTTTATATTTCTTAGACAATTTCATTATTTCATCCATATCACAAGGCAGTCCATAAACACTAACTACAATTATTGCTTTAGTTTTTTTTGTAATCTTTTTTTCTATTTCATCAGCAGTAATATTATAAGTTTCTCTGTCAACATCTGCATAAACAGGAATTGCATTAGCGTGTAATGTTGCAGTTGTATCCATAATTACAGTAAGAGCTGGACTAATTACTTCATCTCCTGCGCCAACACCCAAAGCTTCAAGTGCCGAGTGAAGTGTTGCAGTTCCTGAATTCATTGCAATTGCATATTTACCCTTAAAAACTTTTGAAAATTTTTTCTCAAGCTCGTTATTCCATGAACCTGCATTTGGCTTTTTATTATCTAATACTTGTTTTAGATAATTTAGTTCGTTTCCACCATATTTTTTCATAAGTTTATTTTACCTATTTCTTTTTGTTGATTTATTTTCCACTCTTCATCAAGGAAATGGTTTATTTTTTTTATTTCTGGATTATTTTCCAGATAATCTAATACATTGTCAAAAGAATAGTCATTTAGACTTTCAATTATATTTTTAAAAAATATATAATCTTCCTCATAATCTAGGGTCATACGAAAATCTGTTTTACTATATTTTTTGTCAACATTTTTCAACTTTAATACTTTTAGTGAATCCTCATTTAAAAAAAAAGGCCTTACAAACTCTGTTTTTATTGTTTTTTTATTATCACAAACTTTTTTTAATGCATTGACACTAATACCATATACATCGTTGTATAGCCCACTGCCATCAATAAAATCAAATTCATCGATAATTTTTAATACGTAGTCGGCAAGTTCGTAATCAAAAAATATGTCATCTCCGTCAACATTTACAAAATAGTCAATTTGATTTTCTAAGCAGCAACTTAGCCATCTGTTTAGTTTGTCCTCACTATCACCCCTGAATACCTTCAAGTTATAATCTAGTGCTATGCTACAAAGCAAGTCATCTTCTTTTTTTGAAGTTGTTGCAAGAAAAACTTCTTGAGCTACATTAGATTTTTTCATATTCTCAAAAAGATATGTAATTATTTCTCTGTCTTGTATTTTCAAATATGGTTTTTGTGGAAGTCGCTTAGAACCTGATCTAGCAGATACCAAAATAGATTTATTCATTAGGACGTTGTAAGTTTTTTATTAATTTCTTGAGTATTGTAAATCTTCATTTAATTAAGCTCTTCTTCAAGAAAATAACATAATAATTGTCCAAAAGTAATGTGGCTTTGCTGAATAATGCCAGTTTCTTCTGTTGGAACTTGAATACTTAATTGGGCTATTTTTGAAAGCGAGTTGTCTCCTGACTTTGTGAATCCAATAGTAAAAACATTATTCTTATTAGCTGCTTCTATTGCTTTTAATACAGAGACACTTTCACCAGAGGTTGATATGCCAATAAGAACATCACCCTTTTCGCACAATGCTTCAACTTGTCTCTCAAAAATTTTGTCATAGCCGATATCATTTGCATTTGAGGTTATTACGCTGGTATCTGTAGTAAGCGCAATTGATTTTATTGGACTTCTATCCTTTTTAAATCTTCCTATTAATTCCGCAGCTAAGTGTTGGGAGTCTGCTGCTGATCCTCCATTTCCACAAAAAAAGACAGTTCCACCAGAGGCAACAAGCTCTTTTACTTTTTCTGCGATTTCAATAAACAAATCAAAACTTTCAAGTTGTTTTTCAGCAATAATTATTGATTCTTTTAAATATTTAGAATATTTTTCGTAATCTGGTTTCATCTTCTCATTCATAGTATTTATTCAAATAACCTTAGTTTTAATTGAACTGTAAGGCATAAACCAATATTAATATTTATAAATAAGTTAATCTATTTGTATGAATAAAAACACAGCAATAATTATTGGAACTGGATTTATTGGTTCACATATCTGCAAAATACTTGATAATGACTTTCATATTGTTGCAGTAGATAATGATAAGAATAAACTAGATTCACTAGACCAATCTTATGACAAAGTTAAGCTAGACTGTTTGGACAAAGAAGAGACTGAAAGCGTTTTTAATAATATTTTTAAAAACCACAATGAACCAAATGTTTTAGTGAATTCATTGGGTGTAGATGTAAAAATAAATTCAGATGATAACTTTGCTGAATTTGAATTTCAGGATATTAATAAATTTGAAGAAGCTGTAGTAGCAAGTCTAAAGAGTGTATTTTTAACATCGCAATGCTTTTATAAAAATTTAAAAAAGGTTAACAAAAAAGGAGTAATTCTTAATATCTCATCTGACTTAGGACATATAGCACCAGACCATAGGCTCTACAATGAAAACAATGAAACATTTCCCAATCAAAAGCCAGCTCATTACAGTGTTTCTAAATTTGGTTTAGAAGGGTTTACAAAATATTTAGCAGCTACAACAGCCCCACTATTAAGAGTTAATTCTCTTTGTCCAAGCGGAATAATAAATTCAAGCATGGATGAAAAATTTCAAGAGAAGCTGAAAAATTTAAACCCACAAAAAGGAATTATGGAATTGAATGATTTAAATTCAGCAGTAAAATTTTTAACTTCTGAAGAATCAAAATTTGTTAATGGCCAGTCTGTAATTATTGATGGAGGCAGATCAATTTTATGAGCAATTTATTAAAAAATAAAACAGTCTTAATAACAGGCGTAACAGGGGGTATTGGACGTGAAATTTGTAAAAAGTTTTATGAAAAGGAATGCAATATCATTTTACTAGGCAGAGATGAAAAACTACTTTCTAAATTATCTAAAGAATTTAATAGTATTTTTTATTGTTGTGATTTTAATAACCTAGACGAAGTCGAAAATATATCAAAACAGATTTCTATAGATCATCATATAGACATCTTGATTAATTCTGCCGGAATTTTTGAAGTCTCTTCAATTGAAGAGACTTCCCTGCAATCTTTAAAAGAAATGTTTAACGTTAATTTTTTCACACCATTTTTACTTATTAAAAATTTAATAGGTAATATGGAATCAAAAAATTGGGGAAGAATAATAAACATTGTATCTTCTTCAGCTTATGGTGCTGCACCAAATACTGGTGCATACTCTTCCTCAAAACATGCATTACTTGGTATGTCTAGGGCTTTATTTAATGAGTTTAAATCTCGTGGTGTAAGGATTATTACAGTATCTCCAGGTTCAGTAAAGACAAAAATGGGAAAAAAGGTTGAAGAACTTGGACAAGTTTACGAGACATTTATAGAGCCACACGAAATTGCAGATTATGTAGTTTATGTATCGTCATTAGATGATAATTTGATTATTGAGGAAGCAAGACTAAATAGAATAGAAATTCAGTGAAACTTGGTATTGTTCAGGGAAGGCTTTCAGAGCCTGTTAACGATAAAGTTCAAGAATTTCCGATCACAAGTTGGAAAAAAGAATTAAGTCTTCTGGATCAACTTGATTTAATTGGAGTTGAGTGGATAATAAATAAGAATTATTTCGATGCAAATCCAATTTTTGATACTGATTTTGATTATTTTGAAAAAATTACATCTGTTTGTTTAGATAACTTAATTACAGATGAAATCCATAAAAGTGAATATCTAAAAAAAGTTTTAGATAAAGTTTGCTCTAATAAAAAAATTTCTTCAATAAACATACCCTTATTAGAAGAGAGCTCAATGGAGGAAAAGTCCAAAAGATTAAATTTTATTGCCACAGTAAATGAATATGCTGAAATTTACGAAAATAAAAAATTTCTTTTTGAAGCAGAGCTTGGTTTGCAAAGCTATCTTGATATTGTTAATTCAAAATCTAATTTTTACGTTACATACGACACAGGCAATTTAACATCTTATAAAATAAATCACTCTGAATATATATTCGGTCTTAAGGACAAAATTAAATGCGTTCATATCAAAGATAGAAAAGAAAATGGGGAATCGAGGGAGCTTTTTGAAGGGGATACAGATTTTGACGAAATATTCTCTTCTTTAAGTCAAATAAAATACAATGGTCTTTTTGTTTTACAACTAGCAAGAGGAAGCTCTGGATTGGAACTAGAAACCATAAAGAAACAAATTTCTACAATTAAAAAACTTTATTCAAAATACTTTTAAGAAACTCATTTTTTAATTCGTCTAATTAATAGTTTTATTTCATTTTTAAAATTATCTAAGTTAATTTTATGAATTAAAAATTTCCTTGCTTGATAATAATGATACTTATTAAGAATTATATTTTTAAATAATCTGTCATAAGTAATATTTTTGTTTGAATGTGAACTCAATAGTTGATTGATAATTTTAACTTCTTTATCTATGTTATGACCAGGTTTTCTAATGTTATGCTTTTGATCCACAAAAGGATTTTGCTGTTCAAATATAATCCTTGGCGTATTGTATTTATATTTTGTTGTATAAAATGAAAAGCCAGATATATAAAGTTCTGCAAAATTATGTTGCAATATTTCATATATTGCAAGACCTCCAGTTGTAGGAAAGCAACTAAAGTATTCGCATCTTTCCTCAAATGAAGGTTTTTCAACTTGGTAAAGGTCTATATCTAAGTTCAGTTCGTTAAAATATTCAAAGGAACTTTTTTTACTGTATGTTTTTTCATAAGGATTAAAATTTAATTTATCTCGAGGATGAACCACAAGGTTTAGAGAATTCAAATCTAATTCTTTAATCATCTTCTTATAAACTGGTAAAGACTGCTCTGTAAGAGTTAAAAAAGCTACATTGGTCTTTGACCCGTAATCATCAATTAAAGAGTCACTAACCCCCAACTCATTTATTCTTATTACTGTATCAAATGAGTCAATAAATGTTCCATTGTTACTATTTTTTAAATGTGGTGATGGACCAATTAAAGCTACTCTCTTACCATCAACTAATTTTTTAAGCATATACGAATTATTATACTTATCGTTAATTTCGAAATATAAATTATTTAAATATAGATTAATTTTTCAAAACTATTACTAATTTTAGTTAAGGTATCAAACTTTTTTTTACAAACAACATGTCAGGGAACTTATTAGTTTTGATTAATAGATATTTATTAAATAGCAGTCTTAAAATTATTATTAATGCTTTGCAATAAGATACTAAGTTATCAGTATGAAGTTCATCAAATTCAACAAGTATTTGATTTGGGAAAATTTTGTTTTTAATTAAGCTTGGTAATACTTCATTTTCGGCACCTTCAATATCTAGCTTTATCAACTCTAATTTATCAAGATCATGTTCCTTCATTATTTTTTTTACAGTAATAGTTTCAACCTCAATACTTTTATTTGAATCACTTTCTCCTTTTTGCCAATTTGAGATACTGTGGCTTACATGTGCAGGGTTTTTTGGAGGATAAAATTTAACATTTATTGCATCTTTTTTGTATAAAGCAAAATTTTTAACTATTAACTGTTTAGCTTCTAAATTTTCTAAATCATAAGACTCTATTTGTTGATTACCACCATCTATATAATTTTTCGTTTTTTTATTTCCAACAGAATCTAACACCTGTTCAAGATGTTTTATTGAGCGCGGAGTAGGATCAACAAGAATAATTTTTCCTCCGTACATATTTAGAAATTCTATATCAAATGAAATATCTTCACCACATCCAGCAGAGATAATTGTTTTATTATTTAATTCTTTAAAATCTATTAAATTCCAACCGCCATATTCAGTTCCAAGCCTTTTTGTTTCAAAGTTTTTTTGTAATTTACTTATAATAAATTTAAATAGTCTAACGTAAAATCTTTCAATTACATTCATATAAAAATAAAACGTCCTTTAGTGTGTCTTTAGATTTCTTAATTCAAATTGTAATTCTTTATAAATATATTTCATCTTTCCAAATAATGGTAAAGTTTTAAATTCAATATGCTCAGAAGGAGCTTTTACAGTCCAATTTGGATCAATGTACTTTTTGTTAAAATATGAATTAAACACGATATGATCTGCAGATACAGCTTTATCAGTCAAACCATATTTGTAAAGGTCTGAAATTCCTTCTTTTAATTTATATAATCCAATACCTCCAAAAGCACTCTCCACTTGAATTAATTTTTTACTTCTAGGCTGTTTAATTTGTTTATTAAAAATTAAGAAAATTCTTAAAAAAATTTTTCCAATTTTTAATTTTTTTGCCATTTTGTTAAATCTTATCCATATATCTTCTTCCATCCAGCCTACAGATCTTAAAGCAGCTAGGTCATAATAAAACGGCACAGAAAATGGAAACAAAGCATCAATATCATCATCTTTTTTAATACGGGTTAGTATCTTCAGAAAATCATCTGTTGATATTTGTGAAAATAATTCAACATCTAAATCTAAAGGTATATAAAAATCATAAGAAGTTTTTTTATCTTTAATTTCTTTAAGCAGTAAATTTCTGCAATATGCAATTCTCTCAACTCTATTAGTAAGCTTGACTTCCAAATTATTCTCTGTAACTAAATTTATTTCAGAATATTTTTTGTATTTTTCAAGAATAACTTTACTGTTATCAATCGAATCTCCTTCTAAAATAAAAATGTCAATCAAATCAATTCGGCTATCATTTTTTAAATTAATTAAAAAATTTAAATTATTTTCAAGATTACTATCACAATTTTTAACTGGGCCTGAAAAAACTATTTTCATACAAATTAGTTCATTACTCTAAATGTTTGTCCATTTGAATAAATATCAAATTGAATTATGTCTCTGTTTGAAAAATTATCAAAAAAACTCTTAGCAATATAATTTCCATTTTTATCAATACTTGTAAAATCATCTATCATGACAAAACTACCTATTGACATTTTTTTGTTTAGATATTTAAAAACTTCTTCAGCAGACTCATATATATCACAATCAACAAAGGCAAAAGAAATATTCTTAATATCTTTTAATTGTGCACTCTTTAAAGATTGACTGAAAAAGCCTTCAATAATTTTCGTGTTTTTGTATTTTGAAAAAAATTTTTCAACAGTTTTCTTTGATGTTTTAAAGTTTTCAGATGTGTAGAAATCATGGTTTTCAACCGGGAATCCCATAAATGAGTCAAGACCCCAGAATGTAGTCCTATTGTACAATTTTAATTTTTTTGCTACTTTGATTGAGTGATATAGAGATTTTCCTTTAAAAATTCCAAACTCAATATAGTCTCCCTGAATATCATCAAGATATATATTGAACCAGATTTTCTTAATTTGCATAAATTTTTCCAAATTATGAAAGTTAACATCGTTAAAATTTCTAGTAAAGAAGCTTAATATAAAAGTTTTTAATCTTAACGTGAGTCCCATGATTCAATGTTAACTCTTACAAAATATTTTATACAGCAATAAATTACAGAGTCTATTCCTTTTTACACATAGTGAGATAGCCAGACAGAATACACATGACAAAAATTAGAATATTAATATTTAAGTTTTTAGGATTCACCATACTTTTATCAAATTTAGTTATATCTCTAGAATAATTTTTTTCATAGTTATTCATTTTGTTATTACAGTTTTCATTCTGAAATCCTCTAATTAATTTGCATATTTCAGATTCATTAATTCTTATGTTGATTCCATTTGTTGTTGTCTCGTCAACTTCTTTCGGAAACCCAATGGACAATAAGAAAACAGGAATTAATAAAATAATTAAAAATCCAGAGTATTTGTAGTTATTCAATATATGAATCAATATAAAGCAGAATGTGAATGCAACTAGGAATGAATAGTAATGAACTTTAAATAGGTCTCCTGTTTCAGGATCAAAGTTTCTACTTGGGAAACCTTGTGAATTTACAATTAATATAAAAAGTCCCAGAACAGGAAGTATAAGATATTTTCGCCCTTCAATATTTTTTATGAAGAGAAAAACAATAAGTGAATAAAATAAAACAGTAAATATTATAGAAATATATTGCTGTAGGAAAGTTTGAATCAGAAAGTTTTCACTAAAATTTATCCTGCCATAAGCAATATAATTTGTTGTATTTTTATGATTCCAGAAAAAACCAAAATAATCCGATAATGTATCAAGCATAGTTATTGACAACATAGAATCTGAATGTAAGTGCTTAAACGGATTTTCTAACAGATTTTTAAAATCAATATTATAAAAGAAACTTACGTTTGCAGTATGGTTCCACTTATCTGCTAAAGAAGAGGAAGTAGGAACTGGTTTTTCAAATAACCATTTTCCTATTGTTTTATAATTTTCATAAAGAAGTAAAGCTGTTGTGAATACTCCTGCTAATAGTATTTGAATGTTATTTTTAATATTCTTTACTTCTTCAAAAAAAACAAACAAGAGAGTGAGGAGGATCATTCCCAAAATAGAAGCTTTTTGAGTAATCAAAATAGAGACTATCGAAGAGGAAAATATTAAAGCTGAAATACTTCTTTTTTCAAAATACAACTCTAACGAATAAATTGCCCAAGGCAACAAAGCAAAACCTAGGGCCTCAGGTTTCATTGTTAAACGAAAATACAGAGCAGGTGGTAAAAAATTAAGAACTGACAAGGATATCAATATTGTGTGTAAACGATACCCTTTTTTTCTAAACAAGACAGCAATTCCACATATTCCTATCAAGTAAAAAATTAAATTAGCTAATTGTATTGAATTATTCAATACTAGATTCCAATTATTTGATTGAAATATATCTGTTTTTATTTCAATTACTTGAGCTATAAAAGAAAAATAAAGAGCTCCTTGTGGATCAGTTATTTCAGTATCAAATCCTAAAAAATATCCAACAGTATTAAAATATTTAAACCAGTCCAGACCGGTTGTTGAATCATAGAAAAATAAACCTAGGATATATGAAGAAAATAAAGTACCTAAAAAAAACAAAGTAGATAAATAATTTAGTGTCTTTATTCTCATATGTATATGATAACTAAAATATTCATCACAAATATATAACAAGTTAAGTTAACTTTTTATGACAATAGCTCTGAATTGTAAAAAAATTTTTACTTTAAGTAATCTTGATTTTTAAATAAGTTAACAAGTCTCTTATTACTATCAATATGTTTGAAATTACGCTCTGTAAGAAATTCCACTACTTCTTTTTTGTTGCTCTTGGTTCCTTGCTCCAGCTCAAAACCAAGATCGGCTGAAATATATTCAATGTTTTTTAAAATATTTCCACACCCAATTAATACTTGTAACTCAGCACCTTCAGCTTCTAGCTTAAGTAATTTAATATTTTTGTTTTTAAGGTTTTCTATCGAATCTAATCTTCTACAATCTACATTTTCACTTTCACCATATCGTATATCTTTGAGGAGAGTTGAATCAGCACCTTCTTTGTGAACATATAGTTTTTTAATTTCATTTTTATCAAACAATGCAATCGGACTCTTAACTTTGTTAGAGGTATTTATTTCTAAGATCTTAAATTCACTTTCAACTGGTTCGAAACCATAATATTCAAAAACATTCTTATTGAATATTTTTAAAGAATAATAGATTTCACCTATATTTGAACCACAGTCGACAATAATATCATTTTTACTAAATTCAATTTTGTCGAAGTGATACATCTTACCAAGTGATTCGAAACGATTTTTTAATGATTTAAAATAGAACCATGCTCGTAACTTTTGTGAAATAATTAATTTGTATTTTTTGTCTTGAACAATGATATTGTTATTTTCTGTTTCTTTAAACCTAACCTGGTTTCTGGTAATAAAAAAAATAAGATTCCAAAATCTTGTAAAAGTTTTTGTAGAGAAATTTAAAGCAGTATATTTGTTGAGATTAATAATTTTATTTTTATAATATTCCATAAGATTTCAATATCTATGTTAGATACAATTTTTATGGAAATAATCTATTTATATGATTAATGATATAAATATTGAATTTAAAATGTCAGCAATTTATTAAATAAATACGAATTTGGAATCTCCTCATGAACTTTAAGATTTTTGATACTTTTACTATATTCTTTTTGAGACATATATCTAAATGAGATTTTGTGAAAATTATTTACAAGCATATAACCATTTGTGGAATTTTTAATTATCTTATTAATAGCTTCTATCTGCATATTTTTCGGCAGCTCACTGAAAGCATAATTACTAATAATTAAATCATATTTTTTATTTTCTATTGAATCTAGAGTTGCAAAATGTGCTTTAAAATTTAAACTGTGGTCGTTTAAAAATTTTTTAATAAGTAAATTTACATCATATAAATCAATAAAATAATAATTTTTAATTTTAAAAAACTTTTCTAAAATTATTGCTTGACCACCATATCCCGCTCCGATTTCAACGATATTTTCAAAAGAAGAATTCTGGAATTTATTTTTAATATCTATAGCGACATTTAAATACCTAAGACTAGTTGGATTAATAGAAGCTCCATTTATTTCAACTAATTCTGGACTTCCAATATTTTTAATAGAAGAACAATAATTAATTATTTCCTCATGACTTAATTCTTTAAGGAGATTTTTATAATATTCATATGCTAGGTCTTTTTTTATATGTTCTAATATATCCTTGTACCCCGGATTGTTTCTAAATGTTTCATAAACTACAGGATCTTCTACTGCAGATTTCACAATATCTAAATATTTATAATCATTAGAAGAGGAATCAGATAGTTTATTGCGATTTAATAGCTCATTTTTTAAGCGTTTAAGATGAAATTTTTTATAATCCATTTGCGGTTAATAACAGAATCGAACTGTTAAATCTATTTTTTATGTAGATTCCCCCCTTAACCTAACATTATCCTAGTTAAGTATCTATTTTTTGAGTATTGTTTAAGTTTTATAAAAAAACTAATGAGCCAAATTTATAAAATATTAAAATATAAATAATGGAAAATTATGATATTCCGTGTGTGATTGTTCACAGAGGATTTAAGCCTTACTTGAAATATAATCTAGAAATTACATCCAAAAATAATAAAGTATTTTTAATTGGTGATGAAAGCGTCAGTAACCTAGCTTCAATAAGTGACAATATAGAGTTTGTTAATATTGAAGAATATGAAACAAGAAAAAGGATTATAGATTTAAAAAATAATTTTGTAAATTACAATACTCAGCCACAAGACATAGAGTGGATGAATTTTGAAAGAGTGTTCATAATCCATGATTTCTTACTAGAAAGAAACTATAAGCAAATTTTTCATCTAGATAGTGATAATGTATTACTTAAAAATATAAACGATTTTAAATTTGATTATACGAATGCTTACTGTATTCCATCTTTTCAAGAGAATTATCGTATGGATAGCTCAATTCATTGTGGACTTCTAGACAAGGAATTTTTTCTCGAATTTGAAAATTTGTATAGCGATTTATATATAACTAAAAATAAGTTTTATTTAATTGAGAAAAAAATTGGTTACCACAAAAAAAATAATATTAGAGGCGGGATTACTGATATGACTTTATATTATCTAATTCAAAAACTTAAAAAAATCAACCCACAAAATTTGATGAAACCTTTCAAAAGCAAAGACGATGAAGAGTTTGTATTTATTAACAACTTCAATTTGGCTGAAGGATTCTATGATTTTAATAATTTTGAGATGAGAAGAAAAAAAATTAAGTTGTATGATGGAAATTCTGTAAATGATTTAATTAATTTGAAGATAATTAAGATAGCAAATATTCACTTCCAGGGAACATCAAAAAAATATTTAAATAGATTTTCAAAATATAGATTAAAGTATTAAAAATAATTAAGATATATTTATGATCGATGTCAAAATAACTCTTCCTAACGAAAATCAAGCTGCAGATTTTTCAAATTTTGTCGATATCAATGACAATAAATTCACAAATATAAACTTTTTAATAAATAAAAAAGTATCCAATGCAGATTTCTGGTTTGTTTTTGAAGATTTAGATAAAGATATTGAACATTGTAGAGTTCCCAAAAAAAATGTTATTTATTTAAATACAGAAACATCTTTTAAGAAAAACCATTTTTTTCAGAACTATATGCATTCTTATATATCACAATTTGGAACTACATACAGTTGTTACCCAATGGATCATAATAATTTAATAAATGCTATTCCATTTTTACCTTGGATGATTCATGCTAATTATGATGCTTCACCACTTGATATTTCAAAAATGAACTATAAAACATTAGAAAAAAACAATCAATCAAACAAGACCATTGATTTAAGCGTTATATGCTCAAATAAAACAAATACTGAAAATCATGTGTTAAGAATTGAGTTTTTAAAAATTTTAAAAAACTATTTTGGAAACAAACTTGAATGGTATGGAGCAGGTTTTAAAGATATTGAAAATAAAAGTAACGTAATTTTTGATTCTAAATACCACTTAGTTTTAGAAAATGATTCAAAAAATAATTTAATATCTGAGAAATTATTTGACGCTTTTCTTGGAGAATCTTTTCCAATTTATTATGGTGCTCCAAATGTAGGTGATTATTTTCTTAGAGACTCCTATAAATCTATTGATATAAACAATATTGATGAAAGTATAAAAAATATTGAAGATTTAATAGAAAGTGATATTTATTTAGAAAATATTAATGAATTAAGAGATTCAAAAAACAAAGTTTTAAATGAATACAATTTTATAAATAGAATTTTAGATATAGTTTTTGAAAAATCAAAAATACTTACCGATAAAGAGTTTGTCACAGAGCTTTACAGCTCACAATATTTTTGGAAATCTTTAACTCCATTAAAATTAAAATTTAAAAAAAATATAAAAAGAAAATTAAGATTAAATTAAAACCTTTTTTTCACTACTTTTTTCAATAAAAACATTATCGCCTCAAGGATAATTTTATAATTCATTTTGGAAGTTCCGTAGAACCTATCTTGGAAAATAATTGGTACTTCTTTAATCTTATAGTTGTTTTCTTCTATAAAATTTGTTATTTCAACCAAAAAAGCATACCCATTTAACTTAGGGTTAAAATTTATTATTTCATTAACAACTTTTTTGTTCAATAATCTAAAACCACTCGTTTGATCATTAATCTCAGATTTAAAAACTAGCCCGCATAGTTTATTTGCATATTTTGATAAATACTGCCTTCTTTTTGGCCAGCCAGTTGTTCCACCCATGTGTACATATCTACTTCCAATTACTAAGTCATAATTATTTTTTTCATTGATTAATTTAGTTAAATCTTCGAATCTATGAGAAAAGTCAGTATCCATTTGTACAAAATGATAATAATTGTTTTCTAAACCCCACTTATAACCTTCAATTATCGCAGATCCATATCCTAGTTTTCCAGATCTTTTTATGATTTTAACTGAATCATTGCTTTGCATATTTTTCTCAACAATTGTTGCTGTACCATCAGGTGAATTGTCATCAACAACTAATAGATGAAGCTCTTTAAATTTTTTTGTAGAATTTATAAATTTTTGTATATTTTCTGCTTCGTTATAAGTTGGAGTGATTAATAAAACTTTTTCCATTCTTTTAACCGAAAGCAGATTGCAATGTTAACTGAATACTTTTTAAAACTCTATAGTAATTTGAAGAAACTGTAGTACCTTCCATTTGTAAACAACATTCTGGCATAATTGTTAACAGCGAAACTACTATAAAAGCCCCAATTGCGAAAGACCAAGTTATATTTTTCTCAATTTTATTATTTAAAATTAAGAAAGTGAAAAAACTTAAATGAAATAAGGAAAAAATCCACCTCCCCCAATCAAAACCAACTATAAATAGAATTGGAATAACTATAAAGTATTTTTCTTTCAATAAAAATTCTTTCAATGTTGTAAAACTAAAATTTAATTTGTTTAATTCGATTTTAAATATTGCTAAAAAAGTCCAAGCAAAAATTGCAAAATAAAATGACCACAAAAACATTGAACCCGAAAAAATTAAGACTTGAGTAGTTTTGAAAAAAGAGTCAAATAAAGACCAACCTATTGCCGTTATTGCATTTGTTTGTATATCTATTAAACCCCGATCAAATTCACTGAGACTATTCCATATCAAGTTTGATGCATTTTCGTTTCCAGCACTGAAAATCACACTTATAAAAGAAAGCAAAACAATCATCGAGTATGCATTAACCATTTTTATGGAAAATTGCATTTTATTTTTTATAATTAGAACTGTAAAAGCCACCGCAAGCATTGCAATTCCTTCATGAATTAAGACCATCAGAACCGAGAATATAATTGTAAATATAAAAAGTAAGTTATTATTAACTTTAAATCTGATTAACAATAATGTAAGCATAAACAAATTCAGTACAAACATTTCTTTTCTGTGGTAATACTGATTGAATAAAGTTATATTCAAAATACCGAAAATACTAATTAAATAAAGTAAGTGTTGTATAGGATTCAATTTTGAAATTTTTATATGTATAAATGAAAGTAGAGCAAAGACAACAAAATTTACGAAAACAAAAATATTTACAGTATTAAGCAGGACAGCATCAGAATCAAATAAAGTAATTAACTCGCCTATTAATCCTCTTCTGGTAAATATGCCTGGGTAGGAAATTAGAAGCTCTGAGTAAGACCATGGAGAGTATTCTAAAGTATTCGATAAAATTGTTTTTTTAGCTACTTGTACAATTGAAAGTGTGTAAATTAGCAAGCTGATAAGATTTGTAATTTTATCTACTTTCATATTTATTATTTTAGTTTAATTACTCAGGTTTTTATTTTGATAAATAAAAGCTAGTTGCCAGAGGCAGAATTGAACTTTCTATCTATTGTTGTTCGGATTGTTAGTTTAATTTAAAATATTATCTTTCCATCAACAAATCTTCGAGTTTATTTAAGTCTATATTTTTCAAATTACTTAAATACCAACCGATAGTGTTTTCTAAACCGCTAGAAAGTGAAATATTTGGCTCCCAAGAAAATTTATTAATTATCTTAGAATTTTCAGAAGCTCTACTTTTTACTCCAACAGGTTTGTCAAGTTGAAAGTCTATATTCTTAGGCTTCCAATTAAGAATCTTAAAAATATTTTTATAGAGCTCTTCTACAGTTTCATGTTTTGATGAACCTATATTAAATACTTCATAGGAGTTACTTTCTTCACGTGAACCACAAAAAGCTAAACCTTTGACAGTGTCTTCAACGTAAGTAAAGTTTCTTGTTTGTTGACCATTTCCCCAGACTGGATAAGGATCTAATTTTAAAACAGCTTTAGCTATCAATGCAATGACTGCATGTGATTCATTTTCTCTCTCACCATAAGCTGTGAAAATTCTTGCAGAAGTGCCAGATAAGCCATATTGCTTTACATAATTTGATAGCTGAAGTTCTCCCATTAATTTTGCCCAGCCATAAGCTCCATCGGGAAATGCATCTCCAGGAATATCAAAGTTGGCATCTGTTTCTTTTAGATAATTTCTTTGATCTTCAGTAGCTTGTAAATTGATTGGATAAACACACGCAGAACTTGCGTGGACAATGTGGCTAATATTGTTTTCTATACAATTATCAAAAACAATATTATCTAAGAGCATGTTGTTTAAACACTCAACAGGATGTGTTTCTATGAAACCTCTACCGCCATGCTGAGCTGCAAGGTTAAAAACTACATCGATATTTTTATAATATTTTTTTGTTTTAGAAGAATCACGAACATCATTTTCAATAAGCTTCAGATGATTTATTGAGTTGTTTAAATTCTCAACAGTACCTGATGACAAGTTATCAATAACTGTAACGTTTGCTCCATATGAAAGAAGTAGTTCTGACAAGTGACTTCCTATAAAAGAAGCACCTCCGGTGATTAATACATTCTTGTTTGAGTAAAATTTCATTTCATTATTATAATTAATTTTAATCTGAATAACTCTTCTAATTAGTAATAATTATTGTACAAAAAGCCTTTTTTTTAATATCTTAAAAGAAATATTATTTACAAGCTTTCTTAACTGGAAAAAGTAATAATTAATTTTCAATCTAAAGTTTGTAAAATTAAATCTTTCAATTAATTTCAAATTTTTAACGGCATCTTCAAATTCATTTACCTTTTTTGCTTCTAAGTCTTTAAAAAAGAATAATTTTATTCCTTTGCCCCACCTTGATGAATCACCAGATTGCTTAACAACTAACTGTGTTCTTTTGAATCTTTCAATACTCTTATATAGGTTTATTTTTTTGTAATAAAACATAAGGACAGATTCTGGGTTTTTAAGTTCATGCCACTCTTTGTGTATATCCTTAATATCTAAATAATCACACACTCCTAATATTTTTTCTGCATATTTTCCTGGGAAAACGTAGTGTCTATCAGTTATGCCCATATAATCCTCACCTTCAACTACTGATATTTTGTCAAAATCCAATTTGGGATGAAAGTCAACATAAAGATGGTCAGACCTAGTCAAGATTACTTGTTTATATGACTTTATAATATCTAAATGATTTCTTTTAAGAATATCTCTGATTGCAAAAATTATTGATCCAGAACCAGAATGGCTGTCTATACCACCTGCAAGCCCTTCATATGCACCAGCAATAAAATTATTTACTATATTTTCTGAAAAGTTTTGTTCAAAATAATCTCTCCAGTTGTTAAAATCTTTAAAATTCCAGTTATATTTTGCCATTTTTAGAATTTTTTGACTTACTTCATCAACATCTCCAAAGCATATGGCTAAGTCAGCATTTAGATGATCTAATAAAAATTTTTTTTGAGTTTCAAGTGCATACTTGCCTCCGCGACTAGAACCCATCATAATTACAAGTATTTCTTTATTCATATATGAATTATTGTAATAAAGCTTCTTTTATTTGTAGAGTAGTTGTGGGCCTTCTGTTCTATGTGTGGTGCAGATAGACATGACTTATTCTTAGAACAATTCAGATACCTAAGATATCAATTTTGTTAATTCGTATAATTCAATCAAAATAATCAATAAAAGTCACTATTTTTTTGCTTATAATTTTTCACCTCAATTTATTAAGAAGTACCAACGAATTATATGCATCTATGATTCCAGAGGGTTTTGATCTATTATTATTTTTAATAAAATTGTAAAATACTTCAGCTTGACGCAAAAATCCAGGTTTAAATAAAAAGTTTTTTTCTGTATAAGACTTAGAAAGTCTTGGTGTATAACTTCTTAGGGGAAACGAATCTGTAGGTTCCTGAATTTCAAGTTTATCATATATATTTAATTTTTCTATAGGTAAAAGTTGGTATCTAGATTTGTTTGTATAGATATCAAATTGAGTATTTTGAATAGCATTTGAAATTGAAGTTACTTCGATATGGCATTTTGAATTATAGAGGGTAAATGAATAACTACTTAAATTTAAGTTTTGATAGGAAATATTTTTAATATTAACTTTTCCAAATAAATAATTTACCAAATCTATATTGTGAATTCCATTATTAATAAGTTCATGTAAATGATTTTTTTTAGAAATTTTTGTACTTCTAATATTTTCTGGGATCTGTAAATTTCCATAATATTTAGTACCTATATTCTTATCAATTATTTTCTTTAGACTTTCTACACTCTGGTAGTGCCTTCTATTGAAACCAACCATTATATTTTTACTATTTAACAGGTTATGAATTTTTTTAGGATTATTGGTTACAGGCTTTTCAATGAGTATTTTTGTATTTAGTTGCATACTTTTATGCAACACAGGCAAAAGAAAATCTGATTTACAAGCAATAACTAAACCATCATCATTAAAATTTTTTATTAACTGGTTCACGTTGTTGTAATATTTTAGATTATGTTTTTCGGAAAATTGTTTTGCAGAAATAGAATTTCTTGAAGCTGCAACAGAAGAAACATTTATCCCAACTTCATTTAAAGCTTTTAGATGCTCAAAAGCAATATCTGAAGATCCAATAATTGATACTCTCACACTCATGATGTTTTTAAATCAAATTCTATATCTTCATCTATACATTTATATATTGATTTAAATAAAATCTCTAAAGATGTAAGAGACTTAACAAAAAATTTATCAATTTTAATAAAATCATCTTCATTTATAAAAAAGTCAATATTGTTTCTGAATGATGAAATATAGTCACCAAAAAAATTGTTTAATTCAATCTTATTTCCGTCTTCTGTTTTTGTGATAACATTATTTCTATTCTCTTTTTTGATATAGCTCAAGTAGCCGTCTCCATTGTCATTTATAACTATACGACCAAATTTAAAAATTAAATCAAAAGTAGCACCCACCATACTCTTGTTGTTAAAGCTTAGATTTAATAATTTATCATTTTCAAAATAAATAATTAAGTTACCAGAATAAAATCTCAAATTCTTATCTCGTGGATTAATGAAGTTGTAAGAAACTTTTCCTAGGCTATTAATAAATTTTGCTTCAAATAAATTATTTGCGATATCAACATAATGAATACCATTATTTATTAATCCTTTAGCGCCACAATTAATATTTATACTTTGTATTTCACCTATTTCATAGTTATCTATCAAGTTATTTAAATTCAAATAGAGATTTGAAAAATTATTTGGAAGTGAGGGGATTAATAAAAACTCATTATCATGAATATTTTTTAATTTATATAGGTCACTCAAAGATGAAGCAAAAGGTTTTTCAATCATTACTCTTGAACAATTAATTTTTTTTAAGTAATCTATAATTTTTTTTCTGTCTGTTGCCAAATTAGCAACAATTCCAAAATCAACATTAATATTTTTTCTTTCAAAATCATCAATTGATTTTAAGAATTTTAAATTATTAAAATTTTTATACCGTAATAAAAGTTCTTTAAATCGAATTTCATTAGTCTCTATAACATATAAATTAAAATCTAAATTTTCTTTTATATATTCAACAAATCTTTCTCCATGATGGCCGCAACCAAATTGTAAAATATTTTTCATTACTGTGTGGCCAGAGGCAGAATCGAACTGCCGACCCCTTGTTTTTCAGACAAGTGCTCTACCGACTGAGCTATCTGGCCATTTGCGGGGACGACGGGATTCGAACCCGCGACCTCCTGCGTGACAGGCAGGCGTGAACTCCAGACTTCACCACGCCCCCGTATGAAAAGATTATAATAAAATAAATTCTCAACGTAATAAAAAAATCTACAATAATATATTAATAATGAAAATTAAAAGCTTAATAAAGTATGGTATAAGATTTATTTTACTACAGGCTGTTATATCAATAGTTTTAATTTGGTATTTTGATAATTACTTAATAATTAGTCAAGATCAAAAATATTTAATATATTTATCCTTAGTAGATGACTGGGAGAGGTTTTATCCCTTTTTCCCACTTGAATATGTCACCGTTGATACAGTTTTAGTACTTATGGTTTTTATTTTTTTATTTGTCTTATATTCAACCAAGTTTTATACATACGTAAATGAACTCACATATTCCTTTAGAAAAAACTATTTTGATGAATTTTTTAGCATATATTTACTTTGGTGTAGTTTTATGTTTTCTTTTTTCCTATTGTTTAGAATTAGTGGAATTTATCGAAGCAATTTAATCCTGCTTACGTTTATAGTTCCAGCTATTCTATTGATATTTAGAAACAGTGAGTTGCTGTCTATTCTTCTTGGAAGATCTTTATTTAATGAAAACTATATATCTTTTAACCTAGACAAAGAATCTTCACTCAGAAATTTGAGAATTTTATTATTTAGAAACGAAGTAAAGAATGTCTCAGTTGATTTTAAAAATAATTTTGAACAAATAAAGAGCGTAATTGAAAAAGTAAATAAGTCTGTAGAAATTAATTTAGTAGTAATCAACATAGAAAATTTAAAAAAAGTCACCAAAGATATCGAAAATTACTTAGTAAATTTGAATAAAAAAGTTTTAATAATTTCAAATGATTCAATAGTTTTTAATTCAAACTTTATATTGAGGAGAGAAAAATTTGAAAATTATTACTTGGCGTACTTTAACAATGATATTCAATATGGTGCAAAATTTATTATAAAAAGAATATTTGATATTTTTGTGTCTATTGCTGCATTAATTCTTTTGTCTCCAATTTGGCTATCTATTCTAATTTACATCACAGCAGTTGACAATTGGCCACCAATTGTAATTCAAAATCGCGTAGGTCTTCATGGAAAAGTTTTTAGGATGTATAAATTTAGGACTATGTACAAGGAATCGCATGCATTAAGAGATAATTTATCAAATAAAAATAAAAAAACTGGTCCACTATTCAAACTGGATGATGATCCAAGAATTATAAAGGGTGGCAAAACTATAAGGCGGTATAGCCTTGATGAGTTGCCACAACTAATTAATGTCATTAGAGGAAATATGTCACTAGTTGGTCCAAGGCCATTATTTGATACAGATAGACAATATTTTAAAGGTGGCTATATGAGAAGGCTTAATGTAATGCCTGGAATGACAGGGTTGCTTCAAATTAACGACAGAAATACTGATGATTTTGAAGTTTGGTTTAAATATGATTTAGAATATATAGAAAAATGGAGCTTGTATTTAGATTTTCTCATATTAATCAAAACAGTCCCATCATTATTTCAACAAAGAGCGCAAGGAAGATAGAATTAATTTCTATTGGCGTAAGTTAAAAATTATTGAAATTAAAGTCTTTTTTTTCTTATAATGTAAAGAAGTGAACCAAATTAAAACAATTATTAGAGATGTTCTTTACGTTTCTAAAATCACAAGAGTAAATAATAAGAAATTGTTACTAATTTCGGTAACTCTACTTGCGCAACTTACTGCAATAACAGATATAGCTATTATTGCTCTATTTGCAGCCTTAATTGCAGGTCAGTTTACAAATATTGAATTTGTAAATTCAATAATCGATTTTATTTTGAGTTTTCCAGTAATTATTCTATTTATGGTCATATTTCGTTTTGTATTTCTTTATTATCAACAAATATTGATAAAAGATCTTGAATTTAAGGTAAGTAGAAATATGAAAACATATATGCTGAACGAAATATTTGAAAAAAGAAATTATTCTGTTGCAGACTCATATTTTTATATAAACACATTATCAGGACACATAGCCTACTTTTACTCTAGTTTTTCCGGATTTATTACTAGTCTTTTGCAAATAGTTATATACATGTCTTATTTGTTGATTGTTGACGTAAGTTCAGTTGGAGTCTTTTTAATTGGTATTGCAATTCTAATTTTACCGATTAAAAAGTTGCTAGAAACCGCAAGATCATACATGGATAAAACCTATCACAAAGGACAAGATGCAAATAGAGAAATTCAAAGAGTTGTAGAGAATATGTTTCTTATAAAAATTTTGAAAAAAGACAAATACGAAATGAATAGGTTTGACGAAACGTTAAAAAGCTTATTTGGTAATCAAATGATGAACTATAAAGCAGGGGTACTAAATGCTTTTCTTCCAAGCTTTCTTACTCTTGTTAGTCTGTCTTTAATTTTAGGATTTAGTTCATATGCAAAAACAATTACTCTTGATTTTATAGGAGTTACATTACGCTTATTTCAATCCTTAGGAAATCTGACAGGCTCAACAAATCAAATAATAAACTCTCATGTTCACATAGAAAAATTTTATCAACTGGATAGTAACAAAGTTGAACTTAAAAAAGAAAATTTTCAAATTCATAATAATGATACAGTTGAATTTGAAAACCTTAATTTTCGTTATTTCAATAGTGATGTAGATATATTTGAAAATTTAAGTTTTGTTATCAAAAAAAACAACCATGTTTTAGTTACTGGCCCAAATGGTTCAGGAAAGAGCACGTTACTAGGTTTAATTGCTGGAGTTTTGTTTTCAAACAGTGGAAAAGTAAAATCTTTTTCAAATAAATTTGGTTATATTGGTGCAACACCTTTGATATTTGAATCAACGTTGTATGAAAATCTAACTTACGGTAATGATAAAAATGTTTCAGAAGAAGAAATATTAACATTTTTAAAAATGTTAGACACATTTAAAGAACAGGAAAATTACAATCTTTCAAGAGTAATAAATAATAAAAGCCTATCCTCAGGACAGATGCAAAAGATAGCTTTTATAAGAGCTTTACTGTCTGATATTGAAATTCTCCTTCTAGATGAAGCTACAGCAAATTTAGATGATGCTTCAAAAGATAAAATATTTGATTTATTACATGAGAGGAAAATTACAATAATTAACTCAACTCACGACCCAGAAAGCTTTGGAAATGTTAATGGAAATTTGAAAATTAACATAGTTGACGAAAAACGTATAATAACTCTAACTTAAAGTAATGAAAAAAGTTTTAGTTATTAACAATAAATATAAAATCAAAGGCGGAGAAGATTCAAATATTATTGATGAAATTAATCTTCTTAAAAATAAATATACAGTTGAATTTTTAGAGTTTGATAATTCAAAAAAAATGACTTTGACAGACTTGATCTCCCTATTTACTAATTCAAATTTAGATTCAAATCAAAAACTTATAAAAAAGTTAAAATCATTCAATCCAGATGCAGTATATGTTCATAATTTATGGTTTGTAGGTAATTTAGGAATTTTAAAAATACTAAAAAAATACAATTTCAACACTTTGATAAAAATTCACAACTTTAGGTATCATTGTGCGAGAAGTTTTTTAATCAAAAAACATTTAAATTTAAAACCTAAATGCAATGCTTGCAACATGTCATCAAATTCATCTCTGTTATTCAATAAATATTTTCACGACTCTTATTTAAGATCATTTTTATTAATAATTTTTATTAAGAGATACTTAAATATTTTAAAATCTAATAAAGTAAAAATTTTGACAATAACAAATTTTCATCAACATTATTTAATTAAATCTGGAGTAAATGAGAAAAAATTAAATCTTTATTTAAATCCAATTGAAATTAAAAAAACTAAATACAATAAAAATTTGTCTGACTCTAATAGTGTCATTTATGCAGGAAGGCTAAATAATGAAAAAGGAATTAAAGAACTTTTAAGAACTTGGGAAGATGTTGAAAAAAATAATTTAATTTTGCATATTTATGGTACTGGTCCTTTAGAAGAGGAGCTAGTTAAAAAATATTCTTCAAAAAATATTATTTTTTATGGGGAAGTAAATAATAATATTGTTATTGACGCAATTTCGAAAGCAAGGGCGGTCATAACTTCTACAAAAATGTACGAAGGTCAACCTAGGCTTCTTTGTGAAGCATCAAGCTTTGGTGTACCTTCTATTTTTCCTTCATATGGAGGCATGACTGAATTCTTTCCAAACGATTATAAATTTTCATTTAAACAATTTGACTATAATGACCTACTAAAAAAAATTAGACTTCTTGAAGACACAGAAATCCTAAACCAAGAGGGAATGAGAGTACAGGAATATTTGTTTGATAAACTTGATAAAAATAACCTTTTAGATAAATTTGATAAAATTTTAGAGAAAAATTAAATGGATAATTCAAAACCTTTAGTCTCTATTTTAATGTCAGTTAGAAATGGTGAACAAACCGTTGAAAAGTCTGTAAAAAGTATACTGAACCAATCATATGATAATCTTGAGTTTCTGATTATTGATGATTGTTCAACCGATTCAACACTCGGAAAGCTAAAAATTTTAAAAAAACAAGACAACCGAATTAACATATTTACTAATTCTGAAAATATTGGTTTAACTAAATCGTTAAATAAATTAATTAAAAGTGCAAAAGGAGAATTGATTGCTAGACAAGATTCAGATGATTACTCAAATCCAGATAGAATTTATTTACAAGTTCAATATTTATTAAAGAACAAATTAGATGCCGTTACATCAAGGGCATTAATTATTGGATCAACTAAAAAGATTCCAGGATTAAGTTACTATATTCCAACAAAACTTATGATTAAATTTAAAAACCCCTTTATACACGGTTCTTTGATGATTAACAAACAAGTTTTAAATGACTTAGGCCTTTATGACGAAAATTTTTATTTTGCACAGGATTATAAACTTTATTTGGACTTGTTAAGTAATGGGTACAGTATTAAATCAATTAATAAAACGCTTTATAATTTAAATACAATAAATAATATTTCATCAAACTATAAACATGAACAAAAATATTATTTTAATTGCGCCAGAAAAGATATAGTTCCTATCAAAAAATTATAATTCTATACATCTTAAGACTGTTTCATTAAAACTTAGAGAAGTTTCCCAATCAAGTTCATTTTTAATTTTTGATGGGTCTGAAACAATATAATCTGGATCCCCTTTACGTAAAATTGTTTGATTAACATTTACTTTCTTTTCTATATCTAAATTAAAGTATTCAAAGACAATTGATATTAAATCTCCAATACTATTTTCATTCCCAGAACCAATAACATATGAAGCACTTTTACCATAATTTGAAATCTTATAAATTGCTTCACTAATATCACCAGCAAAACTCCAATCTCGTACATAATCTAAACTACCTACTTCAAGTTTTTCAATTTGTTTATCTCTTATTTTTAGTGCAGAGTTAATTACCTTTTTAAATAAATATTTTTCTTTTCTAAATTCAGATTCATGGTTAAACATGATGCCAGAATAAATATTCCAATCAAATTGTCTTCTTAATTCCAAAACTTTTAGATGATTTCTAAATTTAGATTTTGCATATGGAGATTTAGGATTAAATGCTGATATTTCATTTAATTTAGACCTATCACTGTTTTCAAACATTTCAGAAGATGATGCTTGATAGAAATTTGCAAAGTGTTTATTTTCAATCAAGGCATCTGTCAAATTGTCAAAAATTGTTTCAATTTGTATATATTTTTTTGGATTTTTTATTGATTCATATGGAGAACTTGGCCCAGTTAAATTATATACGTTGTCGGGTGAATATTCTTTTATGAAAGATGAAGTATCTAAACTATTATTCAAGTTTAAATTGAAAAGCTTTATATTTTCAATATTTTCTATTTCCAACCTTTTTAAATTTTTATAAAAATTAATTCCTTCAACTTCTCTAGAAATACCAAAAATCAAAGGTGTATCTTCTTCTTCTAAAATTTTTTTTACTAGAAAAAGTCCGTCTTGACCAGTAATTCCTGTTATTAGATGTTTTTTCATACCTGTAGTTTATTACTTGTTATAAGATTATCTAGATACAAAAAGTTAATTAAATGAAAATATTTTTAAGTAAAATTAATGAATCTTGGATAGTTGATCGCATGAGATCAGATTGGTATGAATACAATGATAAAATATCAACTGAAAATATTAGTTCTTCAAATATAATTTGGATTATATCTCCATGGTTGTGGAAAAAAATACCTAAAAGATATCTAAAATCTAAGAATGTAGTTTGCTCAATATATCACATTGATTTTGAAAGTTTTGGTAAAAAAGAACGAGGTGAATTTTTTGAAAGAGATAAGTATGTAGATTTCTATCATGTAATTTCTTTAAAAACAAAAGCACAATTAAAAGGTTTAACAGACAAAAAAATAATTTCTATTCCTCTTTGGATTAATCAAAATAACTGGTTCCATATAGAGAAAAAAGATAATTTACGAAATGAATTCAACTTTAATAAATCGGATTATTTAATTGGTAGCTTTCAAAGAGACACTGAAGGTCATGATTTAATTTCTCCAAAATTAATCAAAGGACCTGATATATTTTTAGACATTGTTGAAGAAATATGCAATAGCAATAAAAATGCTAAAGTTATTTTAGCTGGTAACAGAAGAAATTATTTAATTAATAATTTTAAAAAT
>Ga0181406_1000046_pt1 | contig 42179 bp, 50 predicted proteins | sample 29SPOviralmetaG_FD_130135 | JGI IMG/M metagenome (GOLD analysis project Ga0181406, IMG submission 130135) | Marine viral communities from the oligotrophic San Pedro Time Series (SPOT) site, San Pedro Channel, CA, USA - 29 SPOT_SRF_2011-12-20 | ecosystem: Environmental > Aquatic > Marine > Strait... | reverse complement strand
CAAAATATCTTAGACCTATGTTCACAACTGAAGAAATATGGTGTCAATTATTTTCAGAACCTGGATCTGGATCCGACTTAGCTAGCTTATCTACTAAAGCAGTAGATGATGGTGATGGATATATTGTTAATGGGCAAAAAGTATGGACAACACTGGGTCATTTAGCTAAATGGGGTTTAATCGTAACCAGAACAGATCCAAGTGTTCCAAAACATAGAGGTTTAACATTTTTTATAGTTGATATGGAATCTGAAGGGGTTGACGTAAGGCCATTAAGACAAATTACTGGTGAGGCAGAATTCAACGAAGTTTATTTTACTGATGTAAAGATTCCAAAAGAAAATATGTTAGGTGCTGTTGGCGACGGATGGAGGGTTTCACTAGCAATTCTTATGAATGAAAGAGTAGCCATTGGTGGCAATGTAAGAGAAAGGGGCAGTGGAGCTCCAGGACATCTTGTTCAATTATGGAAAGATAATGAACTTGATGATCCTGTTACTAAAGACAAATTAGTTTCTTTATGGATTGAGCAAGAAGCTGTAAGACTTACAAACATGAGAGCAATTGAAAATAGAGAAAAAGGTACACCTGGACCAGAAGGTTCCACTAGTAAGCTTTATGAAGCAGAAATTAACAAATCTTCATACGAGTTTGGTATGGAAATGTTGGGAAATGAAGGGTTACTTTTTCCAAGAGGATATGCATTAACTCAACCTGAATTAAATTTTGATAATGAAACTTTTGGCTTCACAGATACTCAAAGCTTATTTTTAAGATCTAGAGCAAATTCAATTGAGGGCGGTACATCTGAAATAATGCGTAATATAATTGCTGAAAGAGTTTTAGGACTACCTAGTGAAACAAAGCTTGATAAAGATAAAGCTTGGAAAGATATTCCTAGGTCTTAGTAAATAAAAGCAAATCTTCCTTCTTCACAGTGAATTTGAAGTAATTTTCCTTTAGTTTGATTTCTTAGTGTTAGTGAATGCCCCGTTTCAACATTTTCATTTTTCAATTCCCACTTTGCACCTTTTATGTAAAGTGACTTTAAATCTGTAAGAGGTATAAGACTAAAGTTTATATTTGCATCTACTTCTAAAGAAAAGTTATTTTTAAATAAGATACTTTGTTTTCCATAAATCCAAGTAATATTTTGATAAAATTCTTTATTAGAGATTATAAAGAATACAGATAGCATGTGATCAATATCTCCACCCTCACCACCAATAATAAAAATACTTTTATCATGAGGATTTTGGATTTTATTAAGACCTAATTCAAAATCGGTATAATTTTTATTTTCTTGATACCTCTCAATATTAATATTTGTTTCTATAACTTTTTGGTAGTCTTCTTCAGAAATTGAGTCCATATCTCCCACTAAAATACTTGGTTCTAATGAAAGATTAAAAATATGTTTTATCCCACTATCTACCGCAATTATTTGTTCAAAATCAAGGTTATGATTTGATATATTGCTATTGCAATTGCCACCTATTGAAATTAATACATTTTTCATAAATTAAAAGTTATATATACAGTTTAATGCCAAAAAATTACTCACATATCACAAATCATGTAACATTAATAACATGAGTGATGAAATAAATTTTAAAATTGGTGATGAAGCTGTAAAAACTATTATTGAACTTCGCGACCAAGAACCAGGTGAAAAAGAATATGCTCTTTTCCTTCAAATCGATGGTGTACATGGAAATCAATTTACATATGACTTGAGTTTTTTAGATGTTGAACAAGCCCGTTCGGACGACAAAAGAATAGATTTTGGGGATTTGGTTGTTATTGTAGCTGCTAAAGATATAGATAAATTTGAGGGAGCGAGTTTAGATATGTCTGATGACCCTCAAGCACCGGGGTTGACAATGGACAATCCTAATACTCCTAGTCCAGCAATGATTGGTAATCCCGAGGATTTACCTGAATTAAAAGGTGAATTTGCTGAAAAAGTTAAAGCAGTTCTTGAAAACCAAATAAATCCTGCAATTGCATCTCATGGTGGAGCAGCACAATTAATTGGTGTTGAAGGAACTGATATATATTTAAAACTTGGTGGCGGTTGCCAAGGGTGTGGAATGGCACAAGTTACTCTAACTCAAGGAATTGAAGCTTCTTTAAGACAAGCTGTACCTGAGATTGGTAACATTATTGATGCAACTGATCACGCAGCAGGGGACAATCCCTACTTTGCATCACATTAGATATTAATAACAGTCTTTCCGATATTTTTTCTATTTAAAAAATTCTCAAGTGCTACTGGTGTTTCTTCAAGTTTGTATATATTATTAGGCACAATTTTGAGTTTATTTTCTTCGATAAAGGAAATAAGTTCAGAAAAGTCCTGAGCTGTTTCTTTTGGAGAAGTATTAGTCCATCGACCCCACCATACTCCAACTATTGACACACCCTTAACCAAAGTAAGGTTTAAAGAAATTTTAGGAATTTCTCCATTTGCAAATCCGATTACTAAATGTCTTCCATTAAATGCTGTAGCACGCAGTGCTTGTTCAGAGACATCGCCGCCGACAGGATCCATGACAATATCTACACCTAAGCCATTTGTGACTTCTTTAACATTTTCTTTTAAAGGCTCTTTATCATATCTTATTATCTCATCAGCACCTAAGCTTTTAACATAGTCTTCTTTTTCATCTGACCCTACAGCACATAGTGTTTTCAATCCCATAATTTTGGCTAACTGTATAGAGGCTGTACCTATACCTCCAGATGCACCAAGAACTAGAAGGGATTCTCCATTAGATGCTTGAGCTCTCCGTTTAAGTGCATAATAAGCAGTTCCGTAATTTATTGGCAAACTTGCACCTGCAAGTGAATCAAAATCTTCATTAACAGGTATTACCAAGTTTTTATTTACTGCCACATATTCAGCAAATCCACCTACAGGTGGTAAGCCGATTACTTTTGTACCTATTGGTATATCTACATTTGAACCAGTATCTTCAATTAAGCCACAAACTTCATTTCCTGGTGTAAAGGGAGGGTCAATCACTATTTGATATTTCCCTTGCACTAGCAATGCATCGGGAAAGTTAACTCCAGCAGTTTGAACTTTTACAAGAACATCGTCATCACTTAATGAGGGCATCGAAACTTCTTTTACTTCAAGAAGGCTTGGCTCTCCTAATGTGGTGCATACTATTGATTTCACTTTTTATCCTTATCATTTACGCCTGATAAATTTTTAAATTTCAATATGATATTGACTTTAAGCAACTTTCTCTATTAGAAATTTTTCTATATAATATTATAGATTTTGATAGCTGAGTTATCTTTCAAAAATCTATTAAATTACTTCGAATAAACCAGCAGCTCCCATGCCTCCACCAACACACATGGTGACAACCACAAATTTAGCACCCCTTCTTTTACCTTCCATAAGTGCATGCATAGTCATTCTTGAACCAGTCATTCCATAAGGGTGGCCAATGGAAATTGAACCTCCATTTACATTGTAAATTTCATTATCAATTCCTAAGTTATCTCTACAATATAATGCTTGAACTGCAAATGCTTCATTCAGTTCCCAAAGTCCAATATCATCAACTGTAAGATTAAATTTTTCTAATAATTTTGGAACAGCATGAACAGGACCGATACCCATCTCTTCTGGAGCTAGTCCAGCTACAGTCATTCCTCTGTAGTAACCTAGTGGATTCAAACCTTTTTTCTCAGCAATTTTTGACTCCATAACTACAACTGAAGCAGATCCATCAGATAATTGTGACGCATTTCCTGCAGTTATATATTTACCTTCTCCATATACAGGCATTAAAGATGAAAGACCTTCGATGTTAGTTTCAGGTCTATTCCCCTCATCTTTTTCTAGAGTTACTTCCTGTTCTGAAATTTCACCAGTTTCTTTATCTTTAACCAATTTAATTGTTGTAGTTGAAAACACTTCGTCAGCATAAATACCCGAATCTTGTGCTGCTGCAGTCCTTTGCTGACTTTGAAGAGAATATTCATCTTGTTTTTCTCTACTAACTTCATATTTATCTGCAACAAGATCAGCAGTTTCAATCATTGGCATGTATGCATGTTTTGCATGTGCAGTCACACTTGGATCAATATCTAATCTCATTTCAGCAGTTTGCACTAGTGATATAGATTCAACCCCACCAGCTACTACGATGTCCATATTGTCAGTAATTATTTGCTTAGATGCAGTTGCAATAGCCATTAATCCAGATGAGCACTGACGGTCTATTGTCATGCCAGGAACTGTATTTGGAAGCTCTGCCGCAATTCCACCAAGTCTACCTATATTTAATGCTTGCGAGCCTTGTTGCTGTGCACAGCCCATAACTACATCCTCTACTTCTTGAGGGTCAATCCCTGCCCTACGTACTGCTTCTTTGATAGAATATGAAGCAAGGGTAGGTGCTGCTGTATTATTATATGCACCTCTATAGGCTTTTCCGATTGGCGTTCTGGCCGCTGATACAATTACTGCTTCTCTCATTAAATTACCTCCTTAAATATTTACTACTCTTTTACTATGTACAATGTTAAAGTTTCAACAATCGCAGCAGGTTTTTCAACCCCCTCTATTTCAATTGTCACAGTAGTTTTTACTAGCCATCTACCATTTTTCTTATATTGAGCTTCTGTTAAAACAAATTTTCCTCTAATTTTGCTATTTACAGGTACAGCTTCCATAAATCGAACTTTGTCAGAACCATAATTAACAGCCGTTTGCATCTGAGCAGGCATGAAACCAGAAGTTACTGACATGTAAGAAACTAAACTTAAGGTTAAGAAACCATGCGCAATAGTTGTATCCCATGGAGTTGGAGCAGCTTTGGCTGCCTCTGGATCAACGTGTATAAATTGATGGTCATTAGTGGCATCAGCAAATTGATTTATTCTTTCTTGTGTAATTTCAATCCATTCTGAAACTCCAATTTCTTCACCGATATGATTTTCTAGTTCATTTGCTGGAATTACATTCAAAATATCTCCTTCAATAGATTTTTAGTCGAAGCTTTTTTAGCAAAATTTAATGTACTTTGTCCAAATGCTTCTATATCTTTTTTATCAACATTACCATAATAACCAAGAGAATATCTTACGTAGACCCCCTCCATTATCATTGCATGCTTCCAAAAAGATAGACGTATGTAGAATTCTATTTCGCTTATGTCAAGATAGGATTTTTTTTCATATAAATTTATTATTTCTTTTCTGCTGGGGAAATCCCCACTTAAAGAAGGAGAATAAATAAAAGGTGTTTCAATTTCATTCTCATTCGACCAAGAAGCAATAACTGTTCCTAAGTCAGCTAAAGGATCTCCTAAGGTACAAAGTTCCCAATCAACAATTGCTGCTACTGAGTTATTATTTATTCTTACATTATCTAATCGGTAATCTCCATGTACAATGCTGACTCTTTGTTGAGATGGAATATTATCATAAAGTAATTTTGTAGCTTGATCTAAATCATCAATTTCTCTTACTTTCTGTGCCTTAAATTGCTTACCCCATCTATTTAATTGTCTTTCTACATAATCCTGATGCTTACCTAAATCTCTTAAATTGGACTCAATAACATTAAAATTGTGAAGTTCTGAAAGGGTTGTAACAAATGATTCTGTAATCTTTTTTTTCTGAGAGGTAGTGTATTTTGCTGCTATTAGATTATCTGCAATGGTTTCACCTTCAACATATTCCATAATATAAAAATCATCTTCTGAGATTGCTCCATCTACACACAAAAGGATTGGCTTTGGTACTTTTAAATTATTTTTACTTAACTCGGTAATAATTCGAAATTCTCTTTGCATATTATGTGCGGATTCAAGTTTGTTTCCAAATGGTGGCCTTCTTAAAACATAACTAACAGAATTATCAAAAATTTTAAAGGTAATATTCGATCTTCCTACTTTGAACTGTTCAAATTTAAAATTACTATCCAAATCTAAATTAGATGAAATATAGTTTCTAATCTTTTTATCAAAAAATTCCATTAATAAATATCTTATGAAATAATTCTCTCGGACTCAAGTTAATTGATAGAATAAAATAATGGATTTTAATTATTCTAAAAAGTCTTTGGAACTTCAAGATAAAATGAGTAAGTTTTTTGAAGACTATATATTTCCTAACGAAGATGCATACGAAACAGCTATCGTAGAATCTGGTGACCCGCTTCATATTCCTGAATTGTTAGATGAGTTAAAACAAAAAGCTAGGGAGCAGAATCTTTGGAATCTTTTTTTGCCAGACAGTGAATATGGCGCCGGACTATCAAATGTAGAGTACGCTCCTCTTGCTGAAATAACTGGACAGAGTTGGTGGGCACCTGAAGTATTTAATTGTTCAGCACCAGATACTGGGAATATGGAAATTCTTTCAGAATTTGGAACAACCGAACAGAAAGAACAATGGTTAAATCCACTACTTGATGGAAAAATTCGTTCTTGTTTTGCTATGACAGAACCAAATGTTGCCTCATCTGATGCAACAAATATCTCAAGCTCTATTACTCCTGATGGAGAAAATTATATTATTAACGGGAGAAAATGGTGGACATCAAATGCAATAAATCCACGAGCAAAGATATGTATATTCATGGGTGTAACCAATCCTGAAAATCCTCCATACACACGACAGAGTCAAGTACTTGTGCCGATGGACTCTGAAGGAATAACAATTGTTAGGCCAATGCATGTATATGGGTACGACGATGGATATACAGGCCATCCAGAATTAAAATTCGAAAATGTTGTCGTTCCTAAAACAAATATTATCGGTGGAGAAGGTATGGGCTTCAAGATTGCTCAAGCAAGATTAGGCCCAGGAAGAATACACCACTGTATGAGAACTATCGGTATGGCAGAAAGAGCTCTTGAACTTATGATTAAAAGAACAACATCCAGAGAAACATTTGGCACCAAAATTTCTGACCATGGAGTTGTTCAAGATTGGATTGCTAGATCAAGAATTAAAATTGAAGAAGCTAGACTCCTTACATTAAAAACAGCTTGGCTTATTGATAACGTTGGTAAAGAACAAGCAAAAATAGAAATTTCAGCCATTAAAGTTGGTGTTATAGAGGCTGCATCTTATGTTATTGATAAAGCTATTCAAGCACATGGCGCAATGGGACTTTCACAAGACACACCTCTCGCAAGAATGGCTGCTGGTGCTAGGACTTTAAGAATCGCTGATGGACCAGACGAAGTCCATTTAAGATCTATTGCTAGAAGAGAAATAAATAAACATTTATGAATGAGAATATTGCTGTAATTGGTGGTGGCCAAATGGGTAGTCAGATTGCTGCTTTAGCCGCAATGGCAGGTTATAAAACTAATCTCTATGACGAAAACAAAGATAATCTAAATTACAGATATAAATTTGTCGAAGAAAATATAAAAAACTTAATAGATAAAAAAATATACAACGAAGACAAATTAGATAATTATAAGAATAATTTAGAACTTACTTACTCCTTAAAGGAAGTTGTAGAAGAAAAATCCTTTGTAATAGAAGCAGTAGTAGAAAGATTTGATGTGAAAGTTAAAATATTTAAGGAGATTTCACAAGTCATGAATCAAGAAGTTGTAATGGCAACAAACAGTTCTTTCATACAAGCATCTGAATTATCTGAACATTGCCAGCATCCCGAAAGATTTATTAATATGCATTTTTTTTATCCACCAATAAGGATGGATTTAATTGAAATTTCATTTCCCGATAATATTTCTGATAATATTTTAGAACGAACTAAAACAGTTAGTAAAAATATGGGCAGATCTGTAGTGGTTCTTAAAAAGGAAACACCAGGTTTCATAGTTAATAGAATGCTTGCTGCCCTTGTGGACGAAGCCTATGAACTTTATGATGAAGGAATAGCAGAATTTGAAGATATAGATCTTGCTATCAAGAAAGGTCTCAACCATCCTTTAGGTCCATTTGAACTTTCTGATTACTCAGGATTAGACATTCATTACTATGCAAAATTAAAAAAGTTTCAAGAATCAGGCGATCCTAAAGATGAGCCGAAGACATTCCTTAAAGATAAAGTGCTAAATGGAGACTTAGGAGTAAAAACCGGAAAAGGTTTTTATGAATACAAAAAAGATTAATTTAATCAAAATCCTCATCTTTTAAATTAAATATCACTTCTTTATTTGATTTAATTATTAAAACAATTCTTTCCGTTTGTATGGGGAATGGGTATGGTTTATTCCAATACTTTTCTGATAGTTTATCAATGTTATCTCTAGCTTCTTGCCCTGTGATTTCACCAATGACTTCGCCTCTAATTTCAACAAATTTAAACGGATTATCATGCTTCCATATCATTACTGTAACTCGAGGATCTATTTTTACATTTTTGTATTTAACTCTATGAATTTCGGTATTAATTAAAATATTTTCACCGTCAGTATCGACCCACATTACATGCGTTTGTGGAACTCCATTTTTAAATAGAGTTGTTAAAGCAGCATAATTTGGCCCTGCTGCCATTAATAGAGTTTTATTGTCTAGTTTCATCTGTTAAATTATAGTTTATGAAAGTAGTTTTGCAGAGAGTAAAGAATGCATATGTAGAAGTAGATGATACCAAAATTTCTGAAATAGACAATGGTCTACTTTTACTTTGGGGTGTTGAGCAGGGGGATAGCGATGCAGATAGTGAAGTGTTAGTAAATAAAATCTTAAATTTCAGAATATTTTCTGATGAAAACTTAAAAATGAACAATTCAATTATTGACATTGACGGTGAGATTTTACTAGTAAGTCAATTCACACTTGCTGGAAATTTTTTAAAGGGTAATAGGCCTTCGTTTGTCAATGCGAAAGATCCAAAGGTGGCTGAGGAAATGCTGGAAAAAGTTTATAAAAAGTTATCTGAAAAGGTCATTACCAAACTTGGAAGTTTTGGATCGATGATGCAAGTGGGACTTATAAATGATGGTCCAAGTACTTTTGTTTTAAGTTCAAAAGATGGAAAAATTAATTCTTAAGCTGATTGTAAGTTAATCTTTTTTTTCTGTCTTTTTTTTTCGAGCTGTTTATCTAAGTAATATTCATCTCCTGCCCATAGATGTAGTCCAAGTCCAAGTTTCATCGCACAGCGCTTAAAGGCATCTGATTCTGCATGCTTTGCATTGGATCCATCATTTTTCTGGTCATGTTCAACATCACCAATTGATGTTACCGTTACGGGCTTTCCATCAATTTCTACAGTTAGTTTACCAAAACACCCAACAACACTTCCTGTTGATTCTTGCCGAATCAACTCAACCACTTCCCAATCAAAAGGGCCGCATACTTCTAATAATCGTTGTGTTATAACTGGATGTGGCACGTAGTTGCCAAATTTTCCTTTTGGAGCTTTTTTAATCCACTCTTTTGGAAATTTTCTAGATAGTTCAAATAGTTGTCTCATTTTCTTCTCTCCATTTCGTTAAGATCTTTTGCCCAAACGGGAGCTGCTTCATTATTGGTATTAATAACTTGTAATCTAGGTTCTTCATCCCATTTTTTTTCAATAAAAGTATCCCTTGCTAATTGCTTTTCCATACCCTTTTTATCAGCTACTGCATCAAGACCTCTCAATTTAGGTACAAAATTATGTCCACAGATAGCTATTAAATTTTCAATTTCATCATCAGTCAGTTTCTTATTTGTTGTCCAATCCAAAAGTCTTTTTAAATCAATAGTTTTTGATTTATAGCTTTTTGTGTAACTGAAGACCGTATCAGAAATTTTTATTGATCCTTTATCTTGTACGTCTAAAGCAATCTTATTGTCTACAAATTTATTTATTTTGTAGGTACTATCTTTTGCCTCCAAGGAAACTCCTCTTGCAACAAACAATTCTTTAGGTTCTTCTATAGCCTGTAAGTCGGTATTTTCTAGTTGATCCTCACCACTTTTGGCTATATCCCAAATTAAATCCTTCACGCTTACCTCCTATGATTAAGCTGCTTCATCATATATTCTATGACAATTACAACTGTCATTATGGTCTGAGCAAATAAAATTTGCTTTTATGCCTGCGGAATTTAATATGTTAATTATTTCTATATCTTTCATACTTAATAACTTAGATACGAGGTATGACAAAAAATTAAATAATTTAACCTTTCTGTTGAAAAACTATATATTATGTGTTTGTGATAGTTGAAAACAACCTCTTTGACTCACATATGTACAAAGAAGTCATCAGACAATATGATGAAGTTTCTGATTTGATTAACCTTGATTCAAACATTAGAGAAAGACTAAAACTACCTCAGAGGTCACTCGTTGTTTCTTTTCCATTCAGAAGAGATGATTACGATGAAGTTGAAACGGTTATGGGTTACAGGGTACAACATGTACTTTCTATGGGTCCAACTAAAGGTGGTATAAGATATTCACCCGACGTTAATTTAGGAGAAGTAACAGCTTTAGCCATACTAATGTCTTGGAAGTCAGCCATAGTTGGGTTACCTTATGGTGGCGCTAAAGGAGGAGTTGCTATAGATCCAAACCCTCTTACCCGCCCTGAAAAGCAAAGAGTTACAAGAAGGTATACAGCAGAGTTACTTCCAATAATTGGCGTTGATAAAGATATCCCTGCTCCAGATTTAGGTACAGATGAACAAACAATGGCTTGGATTATGGACACTTACAGTAACTTTATTGGATCTCCACAACCAGGTATTGTTACAGGAAAACCAGTATCTATCGGCGGATCTATTACAAGACGAGAGTCTACAGGTAGAGGAGCAGTTGCAGTAGGAGTAGCTGCTATGGAAAAAATTGGTAAAGAATTTAAAAATTCTACAATTGCAATTCAAGGATTTGGCAATGTTGGAAGATACGCAGCACTAGATGCTTATGAAAGAGGTGCAAAAGTAATTGCTGTAAACGATTTAGGTGGAGCTGTATATAACGAAAGTGGTTTAAATATTCCTGAATTGTTTAAACATATTGCAAAGAATAAAACGGTCAATGGATTTAGTGGAGGAGATATTTATGACGGTTCAATTTTAGAGATTGATTGCGATGTTTTAATACCAGCAGCAATTGGAGGAGTAATTACTTCTACAAATGCTGAAAGAATTACTGCAAATGTAGTAATTGAGGGTGCAAATTCACCTACAACATTAAGTGCTGATAAAATTTTAAGAGAAAATGGTACTTTAATAATTCCAGATATTCTTGCAAATGCTGGAGGAATTACAGCAAGTTATTTTGAGTGGGTTCAAAATACACAAAATTATTTGTGGAAAGAGAAAGAACTCCATGAAAAATTAATCGATGTTATGATAACTGCCTTTGAAGAAGTTTGGACAATATCTCAAAAACAAAATTGTGACTTAAGAACTGCAGCATTAATAAAAGGAATTAAAAGAGTTGCTGCAGCAAAGCTAACAAGAGGTTTATTTCCTTAAAAGCTCTTGTAATTCATCTTCAATATCATTTCTTTTATTTTTTAATAACTCTAAATTTTCTTGTATCTTTTCTTTGTTCAGAGAACTTAACGGACTATCTTTTGGTAAATTAGTAGGATTATCAAACATATTTAATGCTTCTAAGTTTTCGTTAAGTTCTTTTATTTCTTCATTAATTTTTTTCAACCCATCAGTATCTGGTGCACTTTTATTAAATACTGGACAAATTGGTTTATAGTAACACCAATCACATAAATTATTTTTTGTAGCTGGAAAATCATTTTCTTCGAATGCTTTTTTAATAGCTTTCCAAATATCCATTATTTCTGATTTTGCTTTATCTAAATCTTCATCGCTTATTTTTAAGGTGTGTATAGTTGAATTTTTAAGATAAATTAACTTCAACTCAGCTGGGATTTCATTTAATTCTTCTTTAATGAGTAAGGCATACAATTTTAATGCAAAGAAACGAGGTTCTTTATATTTTGCCATTGGTGCTTTACCACTTTTATAATCAACAATTACTAACTCACCCTTACTATTTCTGTCCATTCTGTCGAGTATTCCCCTTAGGTTCAAATCCTCGATAGATCCTCTTACCCATCTTTCTCTTTCAAGAGGTTCAAATATTGTGGGATCTTCTATTTGCATATAGTTATTTAATAGTTTCAAACCATCCAAACCCCAATCTCTTTCTTGCTCTACACTTTCAAATAGATCGTGGTGCTCATCATTACTTCTGACTTTTGTCCAAGCATCTCTAAACAAATTGTGAAGTTTCTCAGTTGTTCTTTCAGATTGTGGAAGATCAAATAAGTCCTCCAAAGCTTGATGGACAGTCGTACCTTTTGCTTGAACTTCAGTTGTAGGTTCACTTATTTTATCAACATTTGCATACTTAAATTGTCTGGGACACGTTTTAAATTGAGATGCCCGAGATGGTGACAAATTTTTTATCATATTTAAACTATAACTATATTAATTTCAAAAATTGTAAAATGATATTAATGAATGGGTTTTTAAAAATATTACAAATTATTGGAATAGTAACTTTTATTCTTTATTTTGTAGCTGGTATGCTTTACAGCTCTTTTAGTTGGTTTAATTTCTTGTTCAATTAAATTTGTGTATATCTCAACATTGCTAGAGTATCAATGTGATGAACGGTAAAATCAAAGTCGCAATTTTGGGTGTTGGCAATTGTGCAAGCTCTTTTGTTCAAGGTATTTACCATTACTCTAATAATAATTCTGAAGACGGTTTAATTTCCGATGTGATTGGTGGCTATAAAGTATCTGATATTGAGGTTGTAGCAGCTTACGATATAAATTCTACAAAAGTTGGAAAAGATTTGTCAGAAGCAATATTTCAAGATCCTAACAATACTTTAAAGTTTTATGATGTACCAAACACCGGCATCATTGTGGAACCAGGAGTTGTCAATGATGGTGTTGGTAAATTTGTTAAAGATGTAATTGATGTAGTTCCAGATTCTAACAATTTTGAGGATTCTTTGAAAAATTCAGGTGCTGAAATCCTTATAAACTTACTACCGGTTGGATCAGATGAGGCTGTTAAATTTTATGCTCAGTCTGCTATAAATACAAAAATTGGATTCATAAATTGTATCCCAGTCTTTATAGCTAGAGATGAGAATTGGTATAAAAAATTCAAAGATAACAGTGTTCCACTTATTGGAGATGATATTAAAAGCCAAGTCGGTGCAACTATTGTTCATCGAGTTCTTGCACAACTTTTTTCAGATAGGGGAGTAAAGTTAAAAAATACTTATCAATTAAATGTCGGTGGTAACATGGACTTTCTCAACATGCTTGAGGAAGATAGATTAGAAACAAAAAGAACAAGTAAAACATCATCTGTTACCTCTGTTGCTAATAATGGAGATGGTATCGATCCAGACAATGTTCGTATAGGACCATCTGATTATGTAAAGTGGCTCGAAGATAGAAAAAAAGCTTTTATCAGACTAGAAGGCGAATCATTTGGTGGTGCTCCTTTAAATATAGAAGTCCAGTTAGATGTTTGGGATTCTCCTAACAGTGCTGGTGTCACCATTGATGCGGTCAGATATATGAAATTCTTTGCAGAAAATAATGATCTTGAATCCTTAGATTTAGTATCAGCTTGGCTAATGAAAGCACCGGCTAAAGCCTACAAAGATAGTGATGTATTAATGAAGCTTCATGAACTTACACACGTCGAAAAAAATTAACTTAAAGAATCTTTAAATATCTCCATGGCTTCTTTTACATGATTTTGAGGTGTTGTCAAAGGTCCCATAAATCGAATTACATTCCCTTCTTGTCCACAAGACACAAGTAACAAACCACTTTCTTTACATTTATTTAAAATTTTACTAACCCTATTTTTATCAGGCGTTTTAGATATTTTACTTTCAACAATTTCAACGCCTATCATGGGACCGTAACCTCTCACATCTCCGATAAAATCAAAGTTGTCCATCATTTCAGAAAGTGAATTTTTCATAATATCTTCTTGAATTTTGGTATTTGAAATGATGTCTTCATTATCAAAAGCCTCCAAAACACCTAAAGAAGCGGCACATGATATTGGTGACGCACCAAAAGTACTTCCAATTCCAGCATCATGAATAGAATCCATAATATTACTTCTACCAAGAACGGCTGCTAATGGAAATCCACCTGCAATCCCTTTTGCTAACGTTACAATATCAGGTTCGACATTAACATGTTCTGCTCCAAACATTTTTCCAGTTCTTCCAAATCCTGTTTGAACCTCATCAAAAATTAGAAGAATCCCATTTTCATCGCAAATATTCCTTAAGTGTTCAATAAATGTTTTTGATGCTGGTATGTACCCACCCTCACCTAGTTGAATTTCAATGACAATTGCAGCAACTTCGTTAGGGTTTAACTTCGTATTTAAATATGTATCAAGTTTCTCTATTGCATATTCATCAGAAATACCTTGGTACTCATAAGGGTAATCAGTGTGGTGTACAAATTCAGGGAATGGTCCAAACCCCTGTTTGTAGGGCTTATCTTTACCAGTTAAGCCCATTGCTAAGTAAGTTCTACCATGAAAACCACCGTTAAAAGAAATAATAGATTTTCTTCCTGTAAAATATCTTGCGATTTTAACTGCATTTTCTACGGCTTCAGCACCACTATTGACAAGAAATGTTTTAGTACTTTCGTCTATTGGATATCTATTGTTTAGTTCATTACAAACCTTAACTGCATTTTCGTGTGGAGCGTAAGCAAAACATGAATGTGAAAAATTATCTAATTGTTCTTTTACCTTTTTTACTACTCGTGGATGTAGATGACCTGTATTTAGAACTGCATATCCACCTACATAGTCAAGGTATCTTTTACCAGAAGAATCCCATATTTCAGCATTTTTTCCTTTTGTAATATAGTTTTCTAAAGTACTGATCCAAGCATTTGGCACATTAGATACAATTTCATTATTTAACAAATTTACCATTAACAAACACTGTAACTGATAAGTTATTAATACTCAATTTTGTAAGTACTAAAATGAATACTATGGAATTTTATTTTTTACAACTACCTTCATATATAAGTCTAGGAATTTGTGGTTTAGTTGGAATTTTGTTTCTTTATATACATATAAAAAAAATTATTATAGATATAAAAATTTCAAATATATTAATTCTTTTATCATTAAGTTCGATAATAGTACAAGTCTTAATTGTGGTTCTCTTTCAATCTATGGGAAATGAGATAGGTTCATTCAGCATGTTTTACAATGTAATAAATTTGTTTATACTTACTTTTTTATATATTTACAGAAATGAAATGAAGTTGAATTACTATTTGTACTGGTCTTTTGCTTTATTGTTTCTTATGGGTATGGAAATAAGAGCATTACAAACACTTAAACTGGGATTACTTGATGCCATATAAGTTATTAGATGATAAAAAAACCTACGCTAATGTAAATTCAGAAAATCCTACTGTATGTTTTTTACATGGTTGGGGAAGGTCATCTCAAGATTTCAATTCAATTAGTCAATCTTTTGATTATATTAGTTTTGACTTACCGGGTTTTGGAAAATCTCTTGAACCGATTAATAGTATGACTCCAAAGGAATATGCTGATTATATAAATCAATATATTCCTAATTCGGTAGACACTATCGTTGGACATTCTTTTGGTGGCAGGATTGCCGTGCATTTAAGCGAGTTAAGAGATGTTAGAAATTTAATTTTAGTGGGTGTTCCGTTAATTAAAAAACAAATACACTCTAAAAAACTTTCGATATTAAATATTTATAAAAGCTTGAATAAGTTTGGATTATTATCTGATCAAATGATTGAAAAAATAAAAAAAAATAGAGGATCATACGACTATAGAAACTCTGAAGGAATTATGAGAGATACTTTAGTAAAAGCTGTAAATGATGATCTTACCAACAAATTACAAAATATAGATTGCAATGTACATCTTATTTGGGGTGGCGAAGATAAAGAAGTTGATATTGATATTGCTAAAGAAGCGCATGAAAAAATAAAAAATTCAAATTTACACATCTTGGAAGGCAAAGGTCACAATCCTTTAAATTCCTCGTATCTTGAGATTGTTAATATTATTAACCTTATATGAATTTACTTTATTTTTTTGTACTGGCTTTACTAACTGCATCGTCTTTAGTTAATTCTATAAGGTGGTCAAGAATTGCTCAAAGAGAGCATTATGTTCCAGGTTATGTTGGTAAATTTTATTTTCGATGGGTAAAGTTAATCCCTTTTAACAATCTTTATTTTATACTAACTATCATTTTAATGATTTTAAGCTTATGGAACCCATATGCAGCCGTGATTGTTGCAATTCTGAGTATATTATTGCCAAGAGGACTTTCCTTTAATTACAGAACATCAGAAGTAAATCAAACAGAGAGAATTAAAAGACTAAATATTGTATATTTTATATTGATTCTCTTAATCTCAATTGGTTCTGTTTTTCTAGAGTATGGCTACTTTTTAGCACTTTTAGCTAATGTTTTTTCTTTTTTTGTATACGATCAAGCTCTAAAAATAACTAAGAATTTTGAAAAAAATCAATCACAAATATTTGTAGATAGGGCAGAAGCAAAGTTAGCAAAATTTTCTGGTCCGATAGTTTCCATTACAGGATCATATTCGAAAACAACAACAAAAAATACTTTGAAACAAATTCTATCAACAACTAATGATGTATTTGTAACTCCAGAAAGTTACAACAATCGTCTAGGAATTGCAAAATCAATCAATGAAAATTTAAACACTGAAAATGAAATTGCAATATTTGAAATGGGAACTTATGGTTTCGGAGAAATTAGGGAAATGTGTTCATGGGTTAAACCACATATATCTGTAATTACAGGAATAGCACCAGTACATTTAGAAAGAATGAAGACTCTCGAAAATATATTAGACGCTAAATCAGAAATTGTAGACCTAACAGGTACGGTAGTTATTAATGGTGATGATCCACTTTTATTAGGCCAAGCTAGACTTTGGACAGCACAAAAAATGGTTATTGATTGCTCTACAGCTTTTCCGAATGCCGCTGTCTATGTCGAACATAAAGACAACAATCATTCTGTTTATATTAATGGTAAATATATTACTTCTGTAAAAGGTCCTAAGATTTTACAACTTTCCATTTCGCTATCCGTTGGAATTATGATTGCTTTGGAGATGGATGTTTTAACTTATCTAAATAATGTAACGGAATTGGAAAAAACCTCTCATAGACAGACAGTCATGAAAGGAAACCTAGGACATACGATAATAGATAATTCCTTTAACTCGAATCCAATTTCAAATATATCATCCTTAGAATTAATAAATTCTTTTGAAACAAAAGGAAAAAAATATTTGATTACTCCTGGAATGATTGAACTAGGTTCAGAGCAGTTTACATACAATTATGAATTTGCTTTTAATGCGAGTTCCGTCATTGATGAAGCATTAGTTGTTGGATATACAAATAAAGCTTCCCTGATGCTATCTTTTGAAGAAAACAACACTCCGGTTAAATTTTTTAAGAATAGAGATTTAGCGGTTTCCTATCTAAACTCTGTGGTGGAAGACGATGATGTTGTATTATTTGAAAATGATTTACCAGACCACCACCCATAAGTCATGAGTGAAAATTTAGCTGTTATATTTGGTGGTCCTTCACCAGAACATGATATTTCTATACTTACCGGTCTTCAAACATCAAGAGTTCTTTCTTCAAAGCATAAAGTTTTAAATATATATTGGTCACAAGAAAATAAATGGTATTTATTAGATGGAAATCTAGAATCAAAAGATTTCATCGATAATAATTCAATTCTTAAAAAGGAGTTAAATGTAAGACTTGATTCAAATCCAGGTTTTTATTTAAAAAAGAAAAAATTAGATATTTCTTTAATTATCAATGCATGCCACGGAGGGCCTGGAGAAGATGGAACCTTACAAGGCTTACTCGATTTATTAGATATTAAATACAGTGGTCCTTCATTGTCTACTTCGCAGTTGTGTATGGATAAATATGCGTTTTTTACATTGATGAGTTGTAATAATATCCCTGTAATAGACACCCATCTAATTTCTGAATCAAATAAGCCCAATTTTGATGGTCCTTACATACTAAAACCAAGGTTCGGGGGGTCTTCAATCGGTGTTGAGTTAATTGAGGATTATGAAACAGGATTATCAATTATTAAAAACTCTAGTCTCTATAATCAAGGCTCTATTTTGCAACCATTTTTAGATGATTCAGATGACTTGCTGGTTGGGGTAAAAACTTATCCAAAGATAAACTTTTCCGATATTGAGAAGCCAATTAGGTCTACAAATAATGAAATGTTTTCTTTTAAAGATAAATATTTAGAAAATGGAGGACTCGAGGGATCTAGAAGGGAGCTTCCAGCAAAAATTAATGAATCAATAAAAAGTCAAATAATTGAAATATTGAATAAGTTATTAACAATCGTAGAAATAAAGGGTATTTCTCGTGTTGATTTTTTGTTAAAAGAAGAAAAGGTATACCTCAATGAAGTAAACACAGTACCAGGAAGCTACGCTTTATATTTATGGGAACATATGGGTTTTAGCAAATATGATTTGCTTAAAGATTTGGTTAATGAAACTAAATTTAAATCAAACAATTGGACCAACGAAGGTTCTGATGGAGCGGCTTTAAAAACAGCTAAAGATATTCAAAGTAAGCTAGGTTAATGACAGGTATTTTCTGGGATTGTGATGGAACAATCATGGATACTGAAAGGCTATATGCCTATGCATGGCAAACCTACCTAACACAATATGGATTAAACATCTCTGAAGAAGAAATAAAACAATATGTAGGTGTTGATGATAAAATAGTTCACTCTTTTTATTCTGATACAGTTGATATTGAAAATTTTGAAAATACAATGCTTTCACTTGGAAAAATTATTGAGCAATCATTAAATGACAAGATAATTTATGATGATGCAAAAATATTGTTAAATCAAATTAATAAACTAAATTTTAAACAAGCTTGCGTGTCAGCAAGCCCACAAGGGCTCTTGATTAAAAAACTTAAAGAAGTTGGAATAGAAAATTTGTTTGAATATATTATTGGCGGCGACAACGTAAAAAGAAACAAACCATATCCAGATATTTACAACAAAGCTATAGAAAACCTACAGACAACAAAAAATATTATTATTGAAGACAGTCCAACAGGAATACAAGCCGGAAAAGATTCCAACAGTTTTGTCTTAGCTGTAAATAGGGGAATATTTACAAACAGTCAACTTAGTGAAGCAGACTTAATAGTAGATGAACTAAGCCTTGAAATTATTAATAAAATTTTAAAAACCCTATAAATACTTTATAAATCGAAAATAAACTACAAAACTTTCTTAGGCGCAAAACGCGTCTAAGACATAGTTAGAACCAAAACGGGGATTTTTCTCTCGGTAAGTTTTTGATAATTAGAATACCCACCACGATTCATAAAATCCATTTTGTTCCACCATTCAGTTCTTTCCTCACCATAAACTTCTCTAGCACTTGCCTCAAAAGTATTTTGTCCAATTTGAACTTTACACTCATGATATTTTTTTAAATTGTGATACCAACTTGGATTTTTCTTGTTACCACCTTTAGAAGCTATTAAACATATTTCGTTACCTTCTTTAAGGAATACAAGAACATTTTTTCTTTCTAATTGAGTTTTAGCACCTTTTGAAAACAAAATTAAACAAGGTCTACCACCTAAGAACTTACCAAACCTACCGTTAGAGTATATATATAGATAATTATGAAAATACAAAAATACAAAAATGGAATATCTATTTATTTTTTTTAAAAACTCGATCATATATTCAACTCAACTCTTTTTTTCCAACTGCTAAAACTATTAGGATAAAAATCAATTGGCTGAGCGAGTCTCTGGGTGGGAAATTCAAAAATAGGTTGATTTACATTTGTTATTTTTTTATATTTTGGGACAGGTGCAAACGTAGATGCAAATTGTTTATTTTTTAAATAAACCATTGGATCATCTAGCACTACTGTTAAATCTCTCTTCAAAGATATTTCTTTTAAGCACTCCAATAAGAAATTGATTCTTTTTGTAGAAATTTTTAAGCTAAGTAATAGTTTTTTATCGAATATAAACACAACAGGTAAGTTTGGAAAATATTTCATAGCTGGGTCGTCATCTCCTAGTGACTCAGCTGTAATCCAAACGAAGCTTGGTTTTTTACTTGCATTAGATTTAATTTCTTTAGGTCCAAAATTTTTATAAATATCTACATCTAAACTAATATTTTTTTTTGTAATTTCAATATTTTGTGGCCATTCATTTATTGGGCATTTAAAATTTAGTTCACATTCATCACATAATTTTTTTGCTCTTTTTTGTACTTGAAATTTTGAAAATCCATAAACCTTTCCAGTTTGGGATCCCATTACCCAATGCCAACCTAACCGATTTGCAAATCTAGATCCGTCAACTAAATGTTTAAACATATAATCTTCGTTTTTGTTCCAACTCCCTTGTTCTCTTAATGAAAAATGTGAAGCAAACCACATCCTTGTTTGGTTCACCATATACCCAGTTTCTTCCAACTCTTTTTTAACTGTATTTATACAATTCATATTTTGTGTATCGATATCTTTGTTTATCTTGCTATTTATTGAATAATTTAAAAATTTTTGGGATTTTTTACCAATAATTGCATATAAATGTCTTGAAAACTCCTGCCAAAGTAGTTCATCTCTGTATTTTGTTTTATCTTCATACTTAAAGATTTCAACATATTTCCATACCTCCCTTAAATCTAATAAACCATGTCTGATATAAGCAGATAAATAGGATGAGCCTCTTTTTGATTTTGGATAGACGTTATTTCGTAATTTAGAATAATTTGTTATATCTAGATTATGCAGAGCTAAATCAGCATTTGATTGACCACCTTGAATAAGTGGTTCTGAGTAATTGTCGCAACATAAATCTAAAAAATATGAATTAATAATTTCTTTGTTAGATAATTTAAGGTTAATTAATGACATTAAATCTAGTTAATATTTATCTTGTCCAATTTTAACATTTTTAATGACCTGAATTCCTTCAACCGTCTCTAATTCAAAATTGATCCTCTGACCTTGTCTTAAAGTTCTAAATATAGATCCTTTTAGTGATCCGGCAGCAATAAATACTTCAGTTTTGTCTGTATCTAATAATATTATTCCATTGCCTGTGTTTGGATCGTATGATTTAACAACACCTTGAGCCATTAAACTTTTTCGCCCCTTTGACGTATTTCTTTAACCACAGACTCTATACCTCGTTTGTCAATAATTTTGTTTCCACGAGTACTTACCTTAAGTTTCACCCATCTATTTTCACTTTCAAGCCAGTACTTTTTTGTGATAATATTTGGTTTGAACCAACGATTATTTCTTTTGTGAGAAAAAGAGACATGCTTTCCTGATCTTGGCTCTCTTCCTGTTACTTGACATCTGTTTGCCATAAAATTTCCTCTAAATTACAAGTATAACTATAACTAATTTAATAATTTGTAGGTACTTTCATTTTAAAACTTTTTAGGTAATGTTTTATTGTGGTTGAAAGAAGCTTTATATATTTAGATTCAATAAAACTAGATTCGCTAAAAGGTTTTGGCGAAAAGAGGTATGCAAGTTTAAAAAAAAGTAATTTGAAATCTGTAGCGGACTTGATAAGGTTTTATCCCCGCAAACACATTGATAGGTCAAAAGTAAAATTAATAAATGAAATTAATCAAGATGACGAAAATCAAGAAGTTACAATAATTGGAACCATAACCAATATATCTGTCTTTACTACAAGAACTAGATTAAGAATCACAACGTTAACTATTATCGATGATTCTGGCAGCGTCAAGGCCAAATGGTTTGGGCCTCAATACATTGAAACAAGATATAAAACTGAAGAAAAAATTGCTTTATCTGGTAAACCAGATGTTAAAAAATCTGGAAATATTGAATTTAAAAATCCGACAATTGAAAAATTTTCAGATATTGAGGAATTAAATGAAACTGGTTCATTTATACCTATTTATCAAAAAATAGATGGAATGACTAGTTCTTCAGTCAGGAAGGCGTTGAAAGAAATTATATCAATATTAGATACAGATAAAGATAAATTTACATCTGGGCTTTCAGACATGCTTTCAAATAAAATAGTTAAAAATTATTCTTTATTACCCAGATATGAAAGTGTTAAACAAATTCATTTTCCTAAGAATGAGAAACAATATAAAGATGCAAGAAATAGATTGGCACTCGATGAATTTATTTATTTAAGATCAATTTTTGAAAATTTAAAATCTAAATATAAAAGTGAAAATAAAGGCCTAAAGTTTTCATTTATAAATCAAGATATAGAAAAATTTATAGAAAACTTACCTTTCAAACTGACAAATTCCCAATTCAAAACTTCCTACGAAATTCTGGACGATCTTATGAAAGAATACCCAATGAAAAGGTTGCTACAGGGTGATGTCGGGTCTGGAAAAACAGTTGTTGCAGCTGTGGCAATCTATGCAGCATATATTTCTGGCTATCAAGTTGCCTTTATGGCTCCTACAGAAGTACTTGCTGAGCAACATTTTAATTCAATAAAAGTTTTCTTTAATAATTCTGACCTTCCTATTAACTTACTTACTTCATCTGTTTCAGATCGAGATTCAATAATGAAAAATATAGAAAATGGAAATCCAGGACTTTTTATTGGTACACATGCGTTAATACAAGATAAAATCCACTTCACAAATTTAGGATTAGCGATAATTGACGAACAACAAAGATTTGGAGTTGAACAAAGAAAAAAACTAATAAATAAAAGTGGTCTTATTCCAGATCAATTAGTTATGACAGCGACACCTATACCAAGAACTACAGCCCTTTCAATTTACGGCGATTTAGAGATTTCTTCCATAAATGAGATGCCACCAGGAAGGAAAGAAGTAGTTTCTTATTTATTCTCAGGATTACAAAGTGATAATAATGCTGTATTTAATAAGTGTATGGACCACCTTTCTAATAATTCACAAATATTTGTTGTCTGTCCATTTATTGAAGAAAGTGAATCCTCCGATATTCAATCTGCTGAAAATGTGTACAGCTTATATAAAGACAAGTTTGCAAAACATAATGTAAAGATATTGCACGGGAGAATGAATTCTGAAGAAAAAGATAAAATTATGAATGAGATGAAGACAGGAGAAATTGACATATTGGTTTCTACTGTTGTCATAGAAGTTGGAATTGATATTCCAAATGCTACTTTGATGATAATTGAAAGCGCAGAACGATTTGGGTTGAATCAATTACACCAATTAAGAGGACGTGTAGGTAGAGGTTCAAAACAGTCTGAATGTATTTTCCACATAACAAATAAAAAATCACTCTTAACAATAAGTGACGAAGGTAAAAAAAGGCTCGAAGCCATCGTAGATATCAAAGATGGATTTAAACTATCAGAAATTGATTTAGAAATAAGAGGTGAAGGAAAAGTAACCGGAACAAGTCAATCTGGACAATCTGATTTGAAAATTGCTGATTTAAGATATGATTACGAACTTTTATTAAAGTCAAAAGAAATTTTCGAAGAAATAGATTCAGTTGAAACAAAAGAATTAATTTTTAAAGAAGCTAAAGTTTTATTTCCAAATTATTTTAAGGCAGATGGTACAACTTGAGAGTTTTAGCTGGTATTTACAAATCGAGAAATATAGATACCGTCAATAGTCCAAATACTCGCCCCATGATGAGTAAAGTTAGAGAATCTATTTTTAGTTCTTTACAATTTTCAATTCCAGATGCGGATGTTTTAGATTTATATTCTGGATCAGGCAGTCTAGGTATAGAAGCATTAAGCAGGGGGGCAAGATTTGCTACTTTTGTTGAAAAGTCTAGAGATTGTGTAAAAATACTTGAAAAAAACCTAAAAGGATTAGAAAACAATTATAAAATAACTAATTTGTCAGTTGATGCTTTTATCACCACATCAATTAACAAATACTCTGTTGTTTTTTACGACCCACCTTTCAACTTTGATACAGAAGTAGTTAATGATGAAATTACTTTAATTGCTGAATCAATAGAAACTGGTGGTCATCTTATAATCCACAGGCATTCATCATCACAAGCAATTCATTTACCAAAATTTTATGAAATTCGTAAAGAAAAAAATTATGGTCAAAGTAATATTCTTATAGTAAAGAAAATATGAAAATTTTAATTCCAGGCTCATTTGATCCGCCAACTAATGGCCATATAGATGTAATTAATAGGTGTTCAAAAATATTTACTGAAATTATTGTTGGAGTAGTTGTTAATCCCTCTAAAGATTCATTATTTACCCGTACTGAAAGATCTGAAATGTTAGATAAAATATTTAACGAAAAACAAAATATAAAGATTGAAAGTTTTGAAGGTTTACTAGTTGATTTTGCATCTAAACATAATGTTGATGCAATTGTCAAAGGATTAAGAGCTATGACAGATTTTGATTATGAATTTCAAATGGCTCAAGCAAATTTTACCCTAGCTAGTTATGAAACTATATTTATTCCTTCATCACCTGAATATGGATACTTATCGAGTTCTATGGTTAAGGAAATTCATTCTTACGGAGGCGATGTTTCTTCACTAGTTCCACCTGAAGTTTTAAAAAGCTTGAACAATGACTAATTCTGAAATAAATTTTGAAGAAGTTATTAAGGGAAATAAACGTGTTGATATTGTTGATAAACTTGAGGAATTAAGAACACAATTAAATTCCAACTCACTAAAAGGTAGGCTTAATAAAAAAGATTTAATAAAAAGCATTGATGAAATTATTGATTCTGTCCCTGTGGAAATGAGAACAGCTCGTTGGATAGTTAGGGAACAGGAAAGTTTTATAAACCAAGCAAAGAATGAATCAAAAAATTTAATCAACGAAGCAAAGGTTGAATCTGAAAAACTTATTGCAAATTCATATGTCTTGCAAGAAGCTGTAATTGAAGCTAATGCTCTAATAAAGCAGGCTGAAGTTGAAACACAAGCTTACAGAGCTAGTATTGAAGATACAGTGGATCAAAAAATAGAAGATATCCAATTAAAAATTCAACAAATGTCTAATTTTCTTGAAGTTGAAAAAAATAAATTAAGAGAACCTAGAAATATTGATAAACCCCAAGAACAATGAGTTTAGATACAAAGATTAAAACTATTGATTTAATTAATACATCAAAGACATTTGAATTTAATCAATCTGGTAATCTATCTATCAAATTTGGGTGTAATTTTACTGATTCCACAAACACAATCGACTACAAATCACATTCCAAAATTGTTGATAATATTTTAACATTTAACTTATCCTTAAATTTTAGCTATCAATCTGAGTGTGGAAGATGTTTATCAGTTGACACCTTTGAAGGTAAAAATGCTCGAGATTTTTCATTGAATTTAAATGCTGAAAATGATTATGAGTTAAATTTAGATACTGAATTCATTGATTTAGAACCTTTTATTTCAGAAATGATAATTGAAAAATTAGAGTTAAACTATTTATGTGGGCAGAAATGCAATGGATTGTGCCCCGATTGTGGTATTAATATGAATAAAAATAAATGTAACCATGAAGAAAAAAAGTTAAAAGAAAGTCCATTTTCTTCTCTAAGTCAGCTAGATTTGTAGTTTGAAAGGAATATAGCTATGGCAGTACCAAAGAAAAAAATGTCTAAGTCTAGAACTAGACGAAGAAAAGCAACTCATAAGATTTCTAAACCACATTTTGTTGTTGATCCTGAAACGGGAGTTGCAAAGAAATCACATAGAGTGAATCCTGCTGATGGTACCTATAACGGTCGTCAAGTAAAAGAACCTGAAGTAAGTTAATTTAATTATGAATACTATTGCTGTTGATGCAATGGGTGGAGACTCTGCTCCAGTTGACTTAGTCAAAGGCGCTATCGAAGCAAAACAATTTGGGGTGAATGTTGTTTTGTGTGGTGACCAGAACTTAATTAATCCTTATTTAGATAATGTAGAAATTCCCATTTTTCACTACCCACAAGTAATCACTATGGATGAAGATCCAATGAAAGCAATAAGATCAAAAAAACAATCCTCAATAATTGGTTGCATGCAGCTACTTAAAGAAAATAAAGTACAGGCGGTATTTTCTGCTGGTTCAACAGGAGCTACATTAGTTAGTGCTATTTCTATTCTTGGTAAGCAAAAGGGTATTATCAGACCAGCAATTGCTTCAGTTCTCCCAACTCTCGATAGTGGAATAGTTTTACTAGATTCAGGTGCAAGCTTAGACGTAAAACCAAAAATATTGTTTCAGTATGCCGTAATGGGTTCAAAATTAGCTGAGATTTTATTTAACAATTCAAATCCAAAAGTAGGACTATTAAATAATGGAGAAGAGGATACAAAAGGAAGAGATGTTGAGAAAACAGCTTATAAACTTCTAAAAAGTAGTGATCTAAATTTTGTTGGTAATGTAGAGGGTAGAGATTTTGCTACAGGAAAAGCGGATGTATTCGTAACGGATGGTTTCACAGGGAATGTGGTTTTAAAAACAATGGAGGGAACTGCAAAATTACAATCTAAATTAATTTCCCAATCTTTAAAAGATAATTTATTTAAACCTGTGTTACCTGCAGTTAAAAAGGCATTGCAACCCGCAAAGGATACACTAAATCCAGATAAAACAAATGCTTCTTATTTGCTTGGTGTAAATGGAGTTGTAACTATTGGCCATGGTTCATCTAATGTTGAAGCCGTAAAAAATGCAATTATTTATACAAATAATTCAGTAAACAAAGAATTTATAAGTGATTTCACTTCTGAAATAGAAATAACATGAATGATATAAGTCTTTTGGAAAATCAAATAGAATATAAATTCAAAAATATAAAATTTTTAAAAATTGCACTAACACACAAGTCTTATTTAGACGAGTTTCCAGAGCTAATGTCCAATCAAAGGTATGAATTTTTTGGCGACGCTATTCTTGATTTTGATTTAACAGAATATTTATTTAAAAATTATCCAGAACTAGATGAGGGGAGCCTTACAAAAATACGATCAAGTGCAGTAAACCAATTTAATTTAGTACAAATAGGAAAGAAAATTGATATCGGAAAATATCTCTATCTAAGTAAAGCAGAAGATTCAACAGGTGGCAGAAATAAAGATTCAATTATTGAAGATGCTGTAGAGGCCCTTATTGCATCTCTTTATTTTGATGGCGGGTTAAAAGCAGTGAATAATTTTGTATCAAATTTTATTTACCCAAGTATTCAAGAGTTATCTGAAAATCCTGGTCAAAAAGATTACAAAACAAGATTGCAAGAGCATTATGCAAAGCAAGGTAAGAAAGTAAACTATGAAGATCAATCAAGTGGACCTGATCATGACAAAAATTTTCAAACTGAAGTATTTTTAGATAACGAATTAATTGGTTCAGGAATAGGTAAATCAAAAAAAGCTTCGCAACAAGACGCGGCTAAAAATGCCCTCAGTGACACAAATGCCTGAGTTGCCTGAAGTAGAATCAATAAAAAGATATATTTCACCAGTATTTACTGGTCAAAAGTTAATTAAATATTCCATTAATGATGAAAGAACTAACAGATTTAATTCTTCAAACCCAAAAAATTTAGGTGTATTAAGAGAAGTAAATCGAAAAGGAAAAGTATTAGATTTTACATTTAAAAATTATTCAATCTTGTTTCATCTTGGCATGAGTGGAAGGGTGGATATCAATAATTTAAAAAACAAACACACAAGAGCAGTGTTCATTTTTAATAAAGATAAATTAAATTTTAATGATATAAGAAAATTTGGATATATAAAAATTACCTCTAATGATTTAAAAGATATTCATTTGCAAATGATAGGCCCTGATATATTAGAATTATCTATCAAGAATAAGAGAAATATATATGAAAAAGCAAAAAAATCAAAAGTAAGTATTAAAAATTTTCTACTTAATCAAAAAAACATGAGTGGACTGGGAAATATTTACGTTAATGAAGTTTTGTTTAAAGCTAAAATTAACCCTCTTTCTACTACAGAAAAACTAAACCAAAACCATTGGAATGATATTTTTTTATATTCAAAAAAAGTTTTAACTTCAGCAATAAAAAATAATGGTACAACTCTTGATGACATGACTTACTTTCTTCCAAATGGTAATTATGGATCAAATCAAAATTTTTTAAATGTTTACAATAAAAATAATTGCAACAAATGCAAAAATAAAATTGATAAACTATATATTGATAATAGATCAAGCTATGTGTGTAAAAAATGTCAATTCCTAGTCAATTAAATGTCGAACTTTTTAGAGATGGAAATCTAGAATCTAATCACATTGTGAATTTCTATAATTCTGAAACTAATTCACAAGATTATTTTTTTCCAAGGTCATCTGTAAAACCTTTTCAGATAATTCCACTTCTTTATTTATTAAGTGATCAAAATGAAGTTAATTTAACTGATGAAGAAATTGCACTATTTGCTTCGTCCCACTCCGGTGAAGAATTACATACCGATCTTTTATTAAAAACTTCTGAAAAATATAATCTTAATCTGGAATATTTAATTTGCGGAGTTCAACGGCCATTTCATGATAAAACCGCTGATCGAATTCTAAATGGAAATAATGACTTTTTAAAAATTCATAACAATTGTTCAGGCAAACACTTATCGATGTTACTTTTTTCAAAAGTTTTAAATGTAGATTGTCAAAATTATTACAAGATTGATCACAAGTCACAAACAAGGATTAATGAATTCTTTTATGAAATATTTCAAACAAAAGATATCACCTACGGTGTTGACGGATGTGGACTTCCAGCAATTAGACTAAAAGCTTTGGATTTTCTTAACTCAGTTAATTATATTAAAAATTCAAAATACGGTGAGTTGTGGAATAGAGTATTTAATGCATATGTTCGGTTTCCTGAGATAATTGGGGGTACAAACAGAGCTGATACAAATTTAATAAATTACTCAAATTCAGATTTGTTAGCTAAATCGGGTGCTGAAGGTGTTATGTTTGTTACTAATAACAGTGAGTCTTTTTTATTTAAATGCTTAGATGGTAGCAAGAGGGGAGTTGATTTAGCATCTTCATACTATTTAAACAGTATTGGACTTGTAAATAATTCACCATTTGAATCTCAAGCAAACCTTTATTCTATTAATCGACAGAATAACAAAGCCGTAGAAATTAAGATTACTAAAAATTTCTGATTTTAAACAATTTAATTACATTTTTACTACAATATAACTAACAACAGGGTAATAAATGTATTTAAAATCATTAGATATTAATGGGTTTAAGTCTTTTTCAGAAAAGACTATTATTGATTTCTCAAACGAAGTCAATGTTATTGTAGGCCCAAACGGTTCAGGTAAATCAAATGTGGTTGATGCTATTTCATGGGTTCTTGGAACACAAAGCCCAGCAACACTAAGAACAAATAAAATGGAAGATGTAATATTTGCAGGTACCGAAAAATTATCAGCAAAAGGATTTTCTGAAGTTTATTTAAATTTTGAAGTTGACGAACAGTTGTTTAATGGAAATAGTGAAATTTCAATCGGAAGAAAGCTTTTTAGAGATGGAACTTCAGAATATTTCATGAACGGATTAAATTGCAGGTTACTTGATATCCAAGAATTTCTCAATGATGTTGGTATAGGGAAACAACAGCACATTATAATTTCTCAAGGCCAAATAGCTGAAATATTAAACTCTAAACCCGAGGACCACAGACTTACAATTGAAGAAGCTGCTGGAATCCTTCCACTTAGAACGAAAAAAGAGAAATCCTTAAAAAGAATTGAATCTGGAGAAAAAGAAATTAAAAGAGCTAAAGATGTTTTAAGGGAAATTAAAAAACAATTGAAACCATTAAGAGAGCAAGCAGAACAGGCTCTTATTCATGAAGAAAAATCAAATTTGCTTAAGAGAAAGATGATTGAAATTAATGTTCTTTTATTTAATAAATATAAAAATTTAGATAACCAACAAGATACATATGAAAAAGAAATTAATGAATCACTAGTTCTTATAGATAAAAAGATTTTAGATTTAAAAAATCAAAAAAGTAAAATAAATACTGAGCTTGGTGACGGAGTTTCCATAGGTTCAACTTTAAAAGACTATTCATCAAAATTTTTAAATATATCAGAACAGCTCAGATCAATTGCTCAAGTTGCTAGTGAAAGACAAGATAATTTAGAAAGAGAGGAAATTAAAGCTGTTGAAGAGTTATCTAAGACTAACAAAAAAATTAAAGCCAATTCTGAACAAATATCAAATCTTTCATCACAATTAATTTCAAAAAAACTAGTATTAAGTTCACTCCAGGAGTCATATAAACAAATTAAATTTCAACTAGAAGATATAATCAAAAAGCTTTCAGCATCAACTGAAGTAAATGAAGCTCTCCTTCAAAGCGAGATACAGCAATTAAATAATAGTATTTCACATACGACACTCAATTTAAACAATTTAAATTCTGAATTAAAAAAATGGGAAAATGATTTATCAGAATCAGAAAGTCTAATTGATGATATCAACAATGAAATATTAAATAATAATATAAATCTTGAAACCCTACCTCCATTTTTTAATAGGTCTAAATCAATTTTAAATAGAGAGATTGTTCTCAATAGTAATAAATTGTCTGAAGAAGAGACTTCTCATAAAGATTTAATCCAGGAATTAATGAACAAAGAAAATCTGTTAGAAAGCATTAATGAAAATGAACAATTTAAAAATGATATTAATAAACAAAAAAATGAATTGGAAAATCAAGTAATTCAAATCGAAAAGGAGATTAGTTTAGTGTCAAACCAACTAGTATCTTCGCAGGAAAGAATTAAAACTTTAACTGAACAAAATGATGAACTAACTAAAATCAAGAAAGAAATATCTCAAAAATCATCTGATGGAAATAAAAATGACCTCTCTAATTTAATAGATTCAACAAAGATATTTATTGAGTTTTCAAATAAAACATCGGATACATTAGAAACAAAAGCTTTGTATTTTGATGATAAATATGGAAATTCAAATAAAAAAATATTAATAATTGATGATGAAATTGAAAAATTAAATAAAGAATATTTCACTCATAAAGAATCCTTAACTAATATCGCTATAAAGAAATCCGAGTACAATAATTCTAAATCTCAACATTATTCAAACTTAACAAATATTTATGGATTAACAATTGAAGAAATTAATAATTATCATCTTCAAAATGAAAGTCAAGAAGTGCTTGAGAATGAAATTAAGGCTATCGAACTTAAGTTAGAACAAATAGGAACTGTTAATTATTTAGCAAAAGAAGATTATGAATCACTAAACAGCAGGTTTGAAGAAATTACCTCTACAATCGAAGATTTAAACTTAGCTAAAAAGAAATTACTAGAAAATATAAATGAAATCGAAAAAGAAATAGAATTTCAAATTGAATCATCTTTTAATTCTATATCAGTACACTTTTCTGAAATTTTTGAAACATTATTTCCAGGGGGAAATGGGTCACTTTCTTTCACCGACAAATCAAATATACTTGAAACAGGTATTGAAATTTCAGTGCAACCACGAGGTAAAAAGGTTAAAAAACTAAGTTTATTATCTGGTGGAGAACGTTCATTAGCAGCTATAGCTTTTCTTTTTTCAATATTTAAATCATTTCCAAGCCCTTTTTACATATTAGATGAGGTTGAAGCGGCATTAGATGATGCTAATTTACACCGTATGATTAATTTACTTAAACATGTTAAAAATGATGCACAATATATTATTGTTACTCATCAGCAACAAACTATGCATGCCGGTGATATATTGTATGGCGTAACTATGGAACCAGGATCTGGATCTAGAGTATTCACAAAAACCAAAAAAGATTTTGAAAGCATGATCAATAGTAAATGAATAACGACCAATTAGCCGAATTGGCAAAAGATATAGCCACTAAAGCATATGCACCTTATTCAAATTTCAGGGTAGGAGCGGCATTAATTACAGATTCTGGAAATGTATACACTGGATGTAATATTGAAAATGCATCATACCCAGCTTCTGTTTGCGCTGAAGATGTAGCTGTATTTAAAGCAATATCTGAAGGTGAGAAGAAAATTAATACAATCGCTGTAGCATGTATTGATGCAGAGTCAGACACGGCTATTTTTCCATGTGGAATATCAAGACAAAGGCTTGCAGAATTCGACACTGAATGTGTTTTAGTAGTAGATAAAACAGGATACAAAACTTATAAATTTGCGGAAATACTGCCTTATAATTTTAAATTTTAGATATTTTCATTGATTTTAGGAATAACACTTAAAGTATCTCCAACTATTCCTAAGTCCGCAAGTTGAAAAATAGGTGCTTCTTCATCTTTGTTAATAGCGATAATAAATTTTGAATCTTTCATACCAACTTGATGTTGAGTTGCACCAGAGATTCCACATGCTATGTACACATCAGGTTTTACTGTTTTACCTGTTTGACCCACCTGTTGTGAATAGGGCATCCAACCTGCATCAACAATAGCTCTAGTTCCACCAATTGCTGCATTAAGTTTATTGGCTAAATCCTCTACCAAAGATAAATTATCTTTTTCTACCATACCTCTACCAGCAGAAATAACAATTTTTGAATCTTCTAGTTGAGGGCCTGATTTTTCTTCTTTGAAAATATCGAAGATTTCCAAAGAAGAATTCTCTACTTCGATAGTTTCATACTCGTCATTGAGTTCTATGTCTATCGGATCAAAAGATTTTGGTCTAATTAATAATAGAGAATGAGATGATGTAATTTTTGTTTTGTATATACTTCCCCCACCATTAATAGAGTTTGTTGTAATTACTGAACTGTCTTGAATTTCAAAATTAATTACATTGGAAACTGGACTAGATGATAAATCAACTGACAAGAACGACACAAGGTCTCTGGATTGGTATGTAGACGGGGCTAAAACTAGTGAAATATTTTGTTCTTGAATTATTTGTGAAATTTTATCTGCAACATTACTGAATTGAAGTGATTCAGAACTTCTCTTAATATAAGTTTGTTGAAATGTACTAGAACCTATAATAGGTGAATCTTCACTACCAACCGTCACAACGCTGAAATCTAATCCTAAATCATTTGCTTTATTGATAATTTCTAATGTACCTGAACTTAATTTACTTTCAGTTACTTCACCGATTATAAGTGTTTTCATATTGCTTTAAGTTCCTTTAATTTTTCAATAATTACTTGGTAAGCTTCCCCTTCATCAATAATTGTTTCACCATTTTTGGAATTCTCTATTTTTTCAATATCTAAAAACTCTAAATTTTGTGATGCATTCATGTTTAAGGAGGACAACTCAACTTTCTCTATGGGTTTTTGTTTAGCTGCCATAATATCTTTAAAATTAGGGTATCGAGGCTCAACACCACCTGCAGTAACAGAAAGTACGCATTTTTCAGGCATTGTGACTTTCTCTGAGCCTTCTAAGGTTTGCCTTGTTAATATTACATTTTCAGAAATTTCAATTGCTTTTATATAAGAAATGCAATCCAATTTTAAAAATCTAGAAACTTGTTGAGGGACAGTACCTGTATATCCATCAGTTGATTCAGTGCCAAAAATTACAATATCTGCATCAGTAGTTTTTGCAAGTTCACTAAGTATATTTGCAGTCATAAGAGAATTCGCACCTTTTAAAGAATCATCATCTACATAAAGAGTTTTGTCGGCACCCATTTGAAGTGCTTGCTGTAGTCCTTTTTGAGTTCCGGCAGGTCCCATAGAAATAACAGTAACTTCACCATCGTATTTTTCTTTAAGTTGAAGTGCTATTTCAATGCCATATCTGTCAGTGTCATCAAGAACTTGTTCTTCAGGTCTTAAAATAAGTCCTTTGTCATAAGTGATGTCATTTGCTGGGTCTGGTATTTGTTTAGCGCATACGGTGATGTTCATAGAATTATATTAATTTATTTCAGTTATTACTGATATTAATTTGAGATAAAAATTCTTTCATAAATGTTTGCAATTTAACTTTTGAAAGTTCCGCAATTTCAATTACTTCATTATGATCCAACGGGCTGTCACTTATTCCTGCTGCTAAATTTGTTACAAGAGAAAAAGCACTTACTTTCATACCGGCATGTTTTGCCACTATAGCTTCAGGAACTGTAGACATTCCAACTAAATCTGCTCCAATTTTTTTTGCAAAATTTACTTCAGCAGGAGTTTCATATGTTGGACCAGTAAACCAAGCATATATTCCAGTTTTAAATTCAAAATGATTTTGTGCGATTTTTTCTGCTAATTGTTGAAATTGTTTGGAATATACTTCTGACATATCAGGAAATCTTGGACCAAAGTCATCTAAATTTTTTCCTATTAGTGGGTTATCACCTGTTAAATTTATGTGATCAGTTATTGAGACTATGTCGCCTGGATTATAATTTGGTGAAATTCCTCCTGCTGCATTTGTTAGTATTAAATTTTTTGCACCCAGTGATGAAAAGGTCCTTACTGGAATAACTAATTCTTGAATGGGATACCCTTCGTAATAGTGAGCTCTACCAGATAAAATTGCTGTATACCTTCCTTCTATTTCTACGATACTCAATGTACCCGAGTGGCCTTCAATAGATGGTTGCAGGAAATTTGGAATATCAGAATAACTGACTTGATGTATTATTTCATAGTTCTTCTCAAAACCACTCATTCCAGATCCAAGAATAATTACAGTAAGAATTTCTTTATCAGAAGTTAACTTATTAATAAAATTTTTTGCTTCGTTTATTTTATCTAACATTTAATAAGTAGGTTAATAACTTAAATATCATTTAAAAAGCTATTACCTGGAAATATATTTTCTAACCCAAAATAATCAGAAATAGATGAGGCTACATTATAGAAACCTTTTAAGTCACCAATATATTTAGCCTTACAATTTTTTTTATAAGCAACCATTGGAACAAATTCTCTTGAATGATCTGTTTTTCCATCTGTTGGATCGGTACCATGATCACCTGTGAAGATAATCAAATCATCGTCACGAAGTTCTTTTATAATATTTCCAATTTCCTTATCAATTATCTGTAGTCCTTTGTGATATCCTTCTGGATCTTCTCTATGCCCATATAGCATGTCAAGGTCAACTAGATTTACAAATGTGAATTGATGTACTCCATTTTTAACTTCATCAAGAAGATATTTTAACCCATCCTTATCTCCCTCAGTGTGAACATAATTTGTTAAAAATTCTGTACCAAATAAATCAGTAATTTTTCCTATTCCATAAGTTTTAATATTATTTTTATAAAGAAGACTAAGGATAGTTTCACCTGGGGGAGCCATGCCAAAATCTTTTCTGTCGTATGTTCTTGTAAAGCTACCTTTATCACCGACGAATGGTCTTGCAATAACTCTTCCAATATTGTATTGATTACAATACTTTCTTGAAATTTTACAGATCTCATAAAGTTTTTCTAGACTGCACACTTTTTCATGAGCAGCTATCTGAAACACTGAATCTCCTGATGTATATAAAATTAATTCTCCGGTTTCTATATGTTGACTCCCAAGCTCTTCAATAATTTCTGTACCAGAAGCGTGTCTGTTACCAATAAAGTGACATTTTGCTTCTTTTTCAATATTTTGGATTAGTTCTTCAGGAAATCCATTTTCAAAGATTTTAAATTCAGTTTTTGTAGTCAATCCAGCCAATTCCCAGTGACCTGTTGTTGAGTCGTTACCTATTGAATCTTCGGAGAGCCTACCAACTGTAGCTATGTTTGAATCAACCATGTTTAAAACATTTGTGATTTTTCCAAATCCAAGTTTTTCCATATTAGGTATATCTACACCACCAACAGCCTTAGAAACGTTAGCTAAAGTATTAGTACCTAAATCTCCATACAAATCTGCATCTGGTGCTTCTCCAACACCTAAAGAATCAATTACAACTAGAAAACAACGTTTCATTAAATTGTACCAAAAAGTCTATCTCCCATATCTCCTAAACCAGGGACTATGTACCAATTTTCATCCAATTTCTCATCGATATTACACGTAACAAGAGTTACATCAGGATGAGCTTTTTCTAACTTTTTTATTCCCTCTGGAGCCGAAATTACTGTTAAAGCAATTATATTTTTTGGTGATGATTCCTTTACCTTGTCTATAGCAAATGACAATGAACCTCCCGTAGCAAGCATAGGTTCTAAAATGAAAACATTTTTATTTTCTAAATTAGGGAGATTTTCATAATAATATTCAGGCTCAGCTGTTTCTTCATTTCGTTGAACACCTATATAACCAAATGCAACATTGGGTATTAAGTCCTTTACACCATCTACTAGCCCAAGGCCTGCACGAAGGACAGAAACAGCTACATTCTCATTTTCAATTTCATAGCCAACAGTTTTTGTTAGAGGTGTTTCAATTTCTTTATTTGAAAGTGAAATATTTTTGGAACCTTCCAATATTAGTAAATACGAAAGTTTTGATGCGTTGTTTCTGAAATCTTCAACTGTTGTATTTTTGTCTCTTAAAATAGTTAAATAATGATTTTTTAATGGATGTGATAGTTCTATTACTTGCATCAGAATCAGATTAGCAAAACATTAAATCTTTTCTAGTTATTTTTTTTAAGAAGTTAATCTAATAATTAGACATTTTATGTTTTACATCATGTAATATAATGTATTGCTATTTAAATAAAGGAAATAAATGCCTGTAAAAATAAGACTTGCACAAAGAGGTAAGAAAAAAAATAGAACTTACAGAGTTGTAGTTGCAGATTCTCGTTCCCCAAGAGACGGACGTTTCATTGAAGATTTAGGATATTATGATCCACATCACAATCCTTCAAAAGTTGAAATAAATGTAGAAAAAGCTGTATCTTGGCTAGATAAAGGTGCACAACCATCTGAAAGAGCACAAAAATTACTAGAAATTTCTGGAGCCTGGGCTCAATGGAGATCATCAAAAGGGGAGGTTGTATCTATTCCCACGGCACCTGAGGAAAAGATTAAAAGTAGTTCAAAAGCAAATAATAAGAAACAAGAATTATCTGAAGATACTGATGTTGAATCTACAGATGAAATTTCCTCAAAAAAGGAAGAGGAGTAAATCATGCCTTCAGGTTCTATTGTAAAAAATGTAGTTGAATATATAGTGTCTCAGATTGTTGAAGATCCAAAATCTGTAAAAGTAGACATTTCAGATTCTGATGATGAAAGTGTATCTATTGAAGTAAGGACTTCTCCCGATGATATGGGTAGAGTCATTGGTAAGCGCGGAAGAGTTGCGCGTGCAATTCGAACAGTAGCCCAAGCTGCTGCGGATGAAGAAGGATTACAATCTAGCGTCGAATTTATTGACTAAAAAAAATCTTTTTTATATAGGTAAATTAGGAAAACCTCATTCCCTCAAAGGCTTTCAGTACATAAACATTGAAATTTTTTTTAGAAATAAAAAATTAAATAATATTGAATTAAAAATTGGAAGAGAATATTTAATTGTCGAAGATTTTAAAAGTCATTTAAAAAATAGAAACTTAATAAAATTTAAAAATTTTGATTCTATAGAGTCCATACAAAAATTAAGAGATGAAGATGTGTATATTTCAAATGATTTAATTAATAAATTTATTGATGAAAACGACCTTCCTTGGCCTGGCTTTTTTAAAGGTTCTGAAATAACTCATGATGGTAAATTTATTTCAAGTTTCCTATATTTAAATAAGATGCTTTATATCAATGTACATGGAATAGATGATTTTCCCATTCCTTACAATGAAACGTTTTTTAAATACAAAAATGGAAATTTAGAACTTATTAAAGATCTAGGTACAAAGCCACTCAAAAATTAACTTGCTGTATTCGTCTTCTATCATATTTTCCGGATGCCATTGAATACCTATTGCATCCCACTCGTTAGTTGTTTCTATTCCCTCTATGACTCCATCTGGTGAAGTAGCAGTAACTCTTAAATCTTCACCAAGTAAATCAATACCTTGATGATGGATGGAATTTACATTTATTGTTTTTTCACCAATTAGAGAATACAATTTTGAATTTTTATCAATTTTAACATCATGTATATGCGATCTTGCATCTTCAAAAGGTTTATCATGATCTATGGTTGTAAACCCTGCGTCATGTAAGTCTTGGTATAAGGTTCCTTTTTTGTAAACATTTAATAATTGATTTCCCCTGCATATGGCAAGGGTTTTAATGTTATTTTTTTCAGCAGATTCAAAAAGTTTTAACTCTGTTGAGTCTCTATGATCAGAAATCCTTATAGTTTTATTCTCAATATCTTGACCATATACGTTTGGATTTATATCTCCACCACCAGACACAATCAGACCATCAAATTTTGAAACATCAATTTCATCTAAATTATTTTGAGGTCCAATAATTACAGCTGTGTTGCCGAAATCATTACATAAATTTACAAAATCATTGTTAATAACTACACAAGGTATGTTGCCAGGAGCCATGTCGACATTTTTAATGCCTGTTGAAATTCCAATTAATTTATTCATAACTAAATATACATTGAACCTCAACGCAAACATTCAAAGGTAGGCTTTTTACACCAACCGCAGATCTTGTTGCTTTCTCTGAAAAAAACTGAGTTAGTGTGTCCGTAAAACCATTTAAAACTTTAGCATGTTCTTGAAAAGTATCTTCTGCATTTACAAATCCAACTACATTTAAAGGTTGAATTTTATTTATATCACAGTTAGATTTCAATGTTGAAATTGTAAGTTCTGCGCAAAGTGAAGCTGCCTTGTAAGCTTTATCTACTGAAATATCTTTTGGAACCTTACCAATAAAATTTTGTTCACCATTAATTGGAACATGTCCGGAAGTAAAAATAAGATTTCCTGCTTTTTTAAAAGTAACATAGTTACCAATAGCTTCAGGGGGTAAAGGAAGTTCATTCATAGTTATAGAAGTTCCTTTATTAAATCAACTACTCTATTTGAATATCCCCATTCGTTGTCGTACCAACATACAACTTTTAAATGATTGTTCTCTAAAAGTTGAGTTGAAGATGCATCATATATGCTTGAATGTGGATTATTCAGAATATCAGTTGATACAAGTGGGATTTCAGAATACTCCAAAATACCTTTAAGTTCATTTTCAGAGGCTCTTTTTATAGCTAAATTAACCTCTTCAATAGTTACATTTTTTTCAAGCTCAACAACTAAGTCAACAACACTACCATCTGGGACAGGAACTCTCATGGCCATGCCATCCAGCTTTCCTTCTAATTCCGGAAGAACCATTCCTACAGCTTTTGCTGCCCCAGTTGAAGTTGGAATAATATTTTGTGTAGCACTCCTACCTCTTCTAAAGTCACTGTGAGTTGTTTCAGCTAAGGCTTGGTCATTGGTGTAGGCATGTATTGTTGTCATTAAACCTGATTTAATAACAAAATTATCATTAAGTACCTTAGCAATCGGCGCTAAACAATTTGTAGTACATGATGCATTAGAAACAATTTTATCATCATCATTTAAGTCATCATTATTTACACCAAGTACAATAGTTGCATCAATTTCATCTTTAGGCGGAACTGTAAGTAAGACTTTTTTTGCACCAGCTTCAATATGCATATTTAATGAATCACTATCTCTAAATATTCCAGTAGATTCAATTACTACATCTACATCATGCTCTTTCCAAGGTAAATCTTTTGGATTTTTAACTGATATAAGTTCAATAGTTCTATCGTTAACTATTAATTTACTTCCTTCGACTGAAACATCTGCATCTAAAACTCCCATTACGGAATCATGTTTTAGTAAATAAGCTAAATTTTCATAGTTTCCTAAATCATTTATTGCTACAACGTTTAATGAAGATTTGGTTTCAATTAGGATTCGCAGTATTGATCTTCCTATTCTTCCGAATCCATTAATTGCAATATTTCCCATAACTACCTCATATCCAGTTTTTTTATTGTATCAATAATTCGTGCTGCATATCCCCATCCATTATCAAACCAAATAATTAATTTAATTTTTTTATTGTTAATTCCCATTGTGGCTAAACCATCTACTAATCCAGAGAGTGTGCTTCTAACTACATCAGATGACACAATAGGATCATAAGTAATACCTATTATGTCTTTTAGTGATCCATTAGACATTTCTTCAATTAATTTATTTATCTGATCAATCGAAGTTTCATTCTTTAAGTCAATAGTTAAGTCAACAGTACTACCATCGGGAACGGGTACAGTCATAGAAGATGATGCTACTTTATTTTTTAGTAATGGAAGAACTTGTATAATAACGTCTGAAGATTTTGTAATATTTGGAATTATATTTTCTCCAGCAGCCCTATTTAATCTAAAACCTTCTCCAGCAACATCAGCTAGCCTATTAGAGTTTGAGTAACCATGAACTGTCGTTAAAAAAGCTCTTTCAACACCAACTTTTTCATTTAAATTTTTTAATAGTGGCGCGACAGCATTTGCAGTATTAGATCCTAGAGAAAAAGCATCAGCTGAAAAGTCTACACTTTCTTCATTCGCTCCTGGAATATATATTTGAACTTCACCAAAGTTCATTGGCGTAGAAGCAATTAGTACTTTTTGACACCCTTTACTTATATGCCCTTTTACCTCATCTATAATTTGAGGTTTTCCGGTAGCAAGAATTACAACATCAGTACCAATAGATTTCCAATCTGCATCTGTTGAATCTTCCCAGTTATTAAATAGAACTTGTCTTCCATTTACAATAATTCCATGTTTTGATTCTTCAATAGTTGCATCTAATTTTCCATAGATTGAATCATATTTAAGAAGGTAAATAAGATTTTTTTTGTCAGCTGTGTCAGATATTGAAACTATGTCTATATTGTTGTTTAAAAGTGATTGCCTAAATAAATCTCTACCTATTCTTCCAAATCCTACAAGTGAGACTTTTGTCATTTATATTCCTTATAATTATTTTTATAACATCTTGTTACAATCAAGTAATAATATAGCCTAAAAAAGTAAATTATGAGAAATATAACCAAAAATATAAATGATTTAATATTTGGTGACACTCCTACAAGTGAGTTACTCGAAGAGTCACACGCAAAAAAAATACAAAATTTTGGAAAATTTATAACTTACAGTCCTAAAGTTTTTATACCTTTAACAACTATGTGTAGAGACAAATGTGCTTACTGTACATTTGTAAAATCTCCCAAAGAGGGTGGTCAATACTTACCAATAGATGATGTTATTAGTATTGCTGAAGCTGGAGATTCCAATGGTTGCCATGAAGCTCTTTTTACTCTAGGAGACAAACCTGAATTAAAATGGAAAGTTGCAACAGATCAATTAAATGAATTTGGATTTGACTCAACACATCAATATTTAATACATTGTATGAAAGAAGTTAATAAAAAATTTAATATTCTTCCTCATGCAAACCCAGGCTTGATGTCTAAACAGGAAATTAGTGATTTAAAACTTTATTCTCCATCGGGTGGAATAATGATTGAAAGCTTTTCAAAAGATATTTATTCAAAAGGAAAACCACACTATAAAACCAAAACTAAATACGTTGATTTAAGATTGGAAACATTAAATAATGCCTTAGATATGAAATACCCAATGACGACTGGTTTGTTACTTGGCCTAACGGAAACTAAAGAGGATTTAATAAACGATATTGAACAAATAGTAAAGTTATCGAAAAGTAATCCGGCTATTCAAGAAATTATTTTACAAAACTTCAGGGCAAAAATAAATACTTTGATGAGAAATAATGCCGAGGTAACAAACGATTTGTATTTGAGAATTATCGCTACAACTAGAATTTTTGTTCCTGGTCATGTTTCTATCCAGGTTCCACCAAATCTTTCTCCTGATATAAGCCTTTTCTTAAAAAGTGGAATTAATGACTTAGGTGGCATATCACCTTTAACTATTGATTGGGTTAATCCAGATCATTTATGGCCAGATTTAGAAAAATTAAACAATGAAGTGATAAATTCAAATCAAATATTAAAAAAAAGACTTCCTGTTTACCCAAAATTTATTGAAAAAGATTGGTTAAATGAAGCATTGTTAGAAAAAATTAATAATATTATTGATACTGATGGTTACCCAAAGTAATAATATGATTAAAAATATTTCATTTTT
>Ga0181406_1000045_pt1 | contig 42474 bp, 38 predicted proteins | sample 29SPOviralmetaG_FD_130135 | JGI IMG/M metagenome (GOLD analysis project Ga0181406, IMG submission 130135) | Marine viral communities from the oligotrophic San Pedro Time Series (SPOT) site, San Pedro Channel, CA, USA - 29 SPOT_SRF_2011-12-20 | ecosystem: Environmental > Aquatic > Marine > Strait... | reverse complement strand
GATACATTATCAATACCATTAAAACTGAATAAAACAATATCATAAGTATTATCTTTTATGAAATATAGATTTCTAGCATCAACAACTTTTAAATCATTTTGATTGTTTGGAAATTTAACTCTGGCTTGTTTTATCATTTCTGATGAATAATCAATACCCATATAAGATTTAACTTTATTAATAAAAAATTTTGTAGTTCTACCACAACCGATACCAATATCTAACATATTTAAATTGGGTAATATAGATTCAATTGATTTAATTGTTGCTTTTTCAATAGGCATTAATTCGTCATTATTATAATTATAAAAAATATTTACAATGTTATTTTGTTTATAAACAGAATGATTATTTTTGAAAATGTCCATGTTATTAGAATTATTGAACATATAATCAATAATAGACAAATAATATTTAAATTCTTTAAAATTAGTATTATATATAGGATGTTTAAAATGTTGAAAAAGAAGAGAAATATTATGTTGTGCAAACAAATTTAAATTCATATATTTACTACCACTATTACCAGATAAATATGTTGTTCCTTTTACAGATTTAACCATATCTATTAATTTTTGTGTTGGGTCAATTGAAATAATGTTTAAATTGCTACTATAATATATATTACCTTTCCAGTTGAATAATTTTAAGATTTTTTTGATAAAAAAAACATTTCCATCAATTAATTTATTTGTTTTAAAAAATACATCAAATGTATCATTTATTATTTGTATTATATTTAAATAGTAAGGTGTTTTTTGATAAGATGCTTTTAAATCTTTTAATATTTTATCGTATTTTGCTTTATTGTTATTTTTTAAATAAACATCTTTTATTTGTTTTTTATTGGCACCTTTTTCAACTTCAATGTTAATAAACATTTCTTTTCCGTGATTATTAATTTTATTTCTGTTCATAAAATTTCTTTTAACATATTGTGCAGTATCATATATGATGAAAATATCAGATTTTAGAATTTTATCGAAGAAACCAAGATATGGTAAAAAATTAGGTTGATGGATAACAACAATCATAATTATATTATATTATAATTTAAAATTTAAATAATTAAATATTATATAATGAAATATAAAAAAGTTTATATTGATAATTTTGAATTTAATGTATGTAGTGAAATAAATGATTATACTACTATTCAACATCATCTTAATGAATATTGTATTGGAAATAATAGTGCAGAAAAATCTACTTGTAACATTTTTAAAAAATTTTGTAATAAAAATCATACTTGTATAGATATAGGCGCTTATGATGGTGTTTGGACAACATTTTTTATGGGTTTTTTAAGTAAAAAAGTATATGCCTTTGAATGTGATCCTATATGTGTTGATGTGTTTAAGAAAAATATGAGTATTAATAACTTTAATAATGTTCATTTTAATGACATTGCCATTACTGATAAAGAAGGAGTTGTTGAGTTTGGACCTAGAGGTAGATTTGGTAATTCAGGAGCTACAACAATGATAAAAACTGAAAATGCTAAGACTGGTAGAGATATTAATAAAAGTATAAGTGTAAAATCTATTACATTGGAAACTTTTTTTAATAAAAATAATATAGACGATTGTAATTTTATAAAGATGGATATAGAAGGTGGAGAATATAATGTTATACCAAATATTAAGAATTTATTAAAAGATAAAAAAATAACTTTGTATTTATCATTACATCATCATTTGTGTCCAAATGTAGCACCTATATTAAAAGCATTAATTGAAATTTATGGTGATAAAATATATGACGCAGACAATGATTTAAAAAAATTTGAAAATTTATCTGATATATTAAAACCATATAATAAACATGGAAGAGAAATATTATGTAGTTTTATAGAATTATAATTTAACATTTTGTAATTTTTTGGGTATCTTTAAATAATCTAATAAAAATTCTATTTCTTTTTTATTATAAGGTCTGGATGGACACAGGTCAATATAATAACCTTTTTTTAATTTATCGATATCGAAGTTGCATTTTTTTCCTCTATCTATTCTACGTTGTGCCCACATATGATATTGACCATTAGGTCCCATAAAATCCTCTCTAACGTTATAAATAACATTAGTATTGATCCATTGTGGTCTTTTAATATTTAAATCTAGTAATAATTCTTCATCACTTTTAATATATTTTAAGTCTAATTTTGTATTTTGTTGTATATTATCAATAAAATCATTAAAGTTTAAATTTATGTTATTAGAAAATAATGAAAATATTTTTTCCCCCTTGGCTACTGAAGGACAGGCTGGAAATCTATATACCCCTTTATTCATATTTGTTGGATCATTTAAAAATGAATAATTAGTATATGCATTATAACCTAATGTAGCTATTTTATTTCCATTTAAAACATCAGACGTTACGATTTCTTCTGCATGTTTATGATTATCAAGGGTATAAAAATCTATATCTAAAATGCATGAGATTTCATTTGGAAAAAATTTAGAAATATAGAATCTAGATAATTTACTTTGAATTTCAATATTATATTTATTACTTGGTTTAAATAAAAAAACATTATCGCCATATAATTTAATTTTTTTTACCAATTCATCATTTTCATTTAAATTCGTAATAAATGCCAAATGAACTTTATAACCTAATGATTTCCAATGGTAAGAAACAGTAGGCCAAAACGAATAAAATTTTGGATTATCATCGGTTGATAATAAAATATTTTGGATTTTCATTATAATAATATAATTAAAATTTATCTTTATATTATATTATTTACTATCGCCAATAGCTTTGGCTTTTAATCTAGCTAAGCGATCCATTTGTCCAACTTGTGCTTCCATACGCGATTGACTAGTTGTGTTAGCACCATTTTTTTGTTGTTGTTTTGTTAAATTCACTAAATTGCTTTTAATAATTTCAGGTTTGTTATAAACTTCTAATTTACGATTAGATGAACCTGGTGTGCCGAATGTCGTATTTTTGTAGAAACTATTCATAACACTATTAGGTTGTTTATATCTAGCTTTAATGACACGACTTTTTATGGGTCTAGCAGGAGCAGGACGTGGTTTGGCAATACCAGTATTACGTCCTTTTGGTCTATTTCCAGCATTTGGTCTATTAGAGAACATTATATATAGATTAAATATTATATATAATGGTAATTAGCTAAATTATTTTCTAGTTCTTCTTGATCTTCGTTTCCTATTTCTTTTTCTTGTTTTACTTTTTTTATATCCGCCAATATTGGCTGTATGAATATTTTTGTTTTTTGCTTTTACATCTAAAGGATATTCATCATCAAATGATAAAAAATAATGTCCATATTTTCCGGGATTTCTATTAAATTTCCATTGAACTATCCAATAACCACCGTCTAGCATAGCTTCTTCCATGACTTGAATTATTTTATTAAAATTAAAAATTTCTCCGGGTATTTTGGTTCTTTTAAAAGCATTTATATAACGTCGTGAATTTTGAACTATCCAAGTAGTTTTTCTTTTTTGTCGTGTAGGACATTTATTTTTTGTTTGTTTTTTGGTAATTTTATTACCTTTTCCTCTAGCTTTATTTGTTTTTTTTCTTTTTCGTCCCTTTGCCGTATTTGATTTTCTTCTGGTTTTGTTAAAATCAAGTTCCAACAAATCCTCTAACTGCATTTCTTTAGCAGGTTTTAAGTTGTCTGAAATTTGTAAATTTTTCCTTTCTTTTTCTAATTTGATATCATTAAAATATTTCATCACCTTTTCTTTTTCTTCATCATAGTATTCTTGATAGGGTGAAGGTTTTTTACTTCTCCTTCGATTTTCACCTTTATTGAGCTGTTCCATCATCATCCGCAATATTTCTTCTTGTTCTTTCCGGGTCGGTGATGGAAACTCAAAATTGGGGGATGGTGGCGTCGACTCATCACTATAATACCCCTCTGTTGATTGACTACTCATACTCATAATAATATATAGTGATATAAATATTTAACGCGACTAAATATATTTGTAAAATACATAAATATAAATACAGTTAATAACTAATGTCTAATGAACATTGGTTATTGACCACGCACGCAACAGCTTTGTTTCCAATGGGAGTTTTTTTATGGAGTTGGAAAAGACGAAAAGATACAACGAGTATCTTTATGTTTATAAAATTTTTATACGGAGTTACATATTCACTATTATATCATTCACATCATAGTTTGCCTGATGATGCTGTATTTACAACAGATTATGATTATGATAATTGGGCACTATTAGATGGATATGCTTGTTCAAGTTTAATATTTACAACTGTTTTATACGGTTTGAGAGTTAGAGAACCTCAATTTTATATAACCAGTTTTGCTGTAGAAAATATTGTGTTGATCGTTTATTTATGGGAAAATTTAAATCAACAGTTAATAATTACATGGTATTTGTCGCTTTGTAGTTTCATAGTAATAATAATAAAATGGCGAACAGTATGGAGATATTTGATCCGTTTTAAATGTTTATCTTTTTTATTTAGTGCTTGTGGAATTACAGCAATAGTAATGTATTGTATTGCTGTTCAAGAATGGTATAATGAAAAATATATAAAATTTCATTCTTTATGGCATTGTTTTGTGTTTTCTACTGCTGGTTTTGCATCTTTATTAAGATATAAATTAGATGAACAATTATATCCGATTAGGCGTAGAGAACAATTGGATTCTATATAACTTAATGGGGTATAATTGCTCCTTTATCTTTAAACCATGTCATATGCGAACATTTGGAACAAATAGCAATTTTGGCACCTTTATCAAAAAGCCATTCCAATTCAAAAAAAGATGCTATTCTACCACCTCTTAACATAGAGTCTTTCAAGAAAAATGTTTGATTTTTACATATAGGACACATTAAAGGAATTGGATTAGGCATTTCTCTAGCGGAAATATCATACATGATAGGAACAGCACCACCTCTCTTTTTTCTCGTTTTATTTTTATTATTGCGTTTTTTACTTTTTTTGGTAAATTTCATATATATATAATAATAAATATAAAATTTAAAAATCATCGCTTAGTTCAAATGTTTCTTGTTCTCTTTCAACACCAGAACTTAAACTATAATCACCAACACGTTTTTCGAAGAAATTTGTTTTTCCCTCCAAAGATATCATTTCCATAAAATCAAAAGGACAAGCTACTTTATAAATTTTGTTATAACCTAATTGGACAATTAATCTATCTGCTACAAATTCGATATATTGTTTCATTAATTTTTGATTCATACCTATCAACTTACATGGAAGAGCTTCGCATATAAATTCTTTTTCAATATCAACAGCTTCTTTAATTAATTCAACAACTTTTGCTTTTTTAGGTTTTTTAATCAATTTATTAAATAAACATACAGCAAAGTCGGTATGCATTCCTTCATCTCTTGATATTAGTTCATTGGAAAATGTCAAACCGGGCATCAATCCACGTTTTTTTAACCAATAAATTGAACAGAAAGAACCACTGAAGAAGATCCCTTCTACAGCAGCAAAGGCTATTAAACGCGTAGCAAAAGAAGATCTATTATCTTGAATCCATTTTATTGCCCAATCTGCTTTCTTTTTAATACAAGGGAAATTATCTATAGCCTTAAATAATTTTGTTTTTTCACTTTCATCTTTAATATATGTATCAATTAATAAGGAGTACGTTTCACTATGAATGTTTTCCATCATTAATTGGAATCCGTATGTTGCTCTGGCTTCAGGCAATTGGACTTCTGTTAAAAATCGTTGTCCCAAATTTTCAAGGACTATTCCATCAGAAGCAGCAAAGAAAGCTAGTATATGTTTAACAAAATGTCTCTCATTATCGTTTAAAGATTTCCAATGTTTTAAATCTTTGGATAGATCAATTTCTTCTGTTCGCCAGAAAGAATCTTGCATTTTTTTGTAATGACTCCATATATCGTTATCAGATATAGGGAACATAACATAGCGATTTGGATTTTCAGTTAATAAGGGTTCAGAATTTTTATTCATCCTAAAGTAATATAATAATTAGATTTAAATATTTTTCAAATATATTATAATTGAGACTGGTGTGATAAGAGAGCAAAAAAAATAATTGTTATATACATACTACAAAATTAAGTATTAATTTAAAAAAAATGAATATTAATATATATAAATGGATTTGGCAAAAAGAGATTTAAAAGTTCATGAGATTTCTAAGCAAATTAAGATAGAACAAGCAAAAATGTTGAAAAGATTTAAGACCATAAGTGACAAAAAATCTAAAAATAAATATTTACAAGAAATTTATAATAATTATAAAAAATTCAAAGACGATATAATATCAAATAAAAAAGAGCAAGTTAAACATATCAAGTCGCTTTTGAAATATTTAGAAAAAATGAAAAAAGAAAATTCAGAGAATAAAAGTATATTAAATAAATTAGATTTGGAGGAAAAATCATTAAATAAAAAAATATCAGATTTAAAATATGAAATTAAAGTAATTAATAAAGAAACAAAAAGTAGGCGTAAAAAATAATGAAAATATATATTATATGGGTGCTGCATTGAGTAAAGGAAAAACTAGAAAACGGGGAGGTTTTAGATATGGCAAAAAACGCGTTATCAAAAAACGAAGGAGAACGTTGAGATCAAAAGAAAGGGCTTCAAAAAGTAGAAGTCGAAGAAATAATAAAACAAAGAAGAAACGTAAAAAAAGGAAAAAGAGGAGAAGATAAATTTAGGAAAAAAATATAAAAAAATATATGTTATTGTATTTTTTTATGATTATATTGTATAATGAAAGTTCCAAAAATTTTTAATAACGAGGTTGTGCATTATGCTTTGATATTTTTAGCGGTTTTAAATGTTGTAGGATATGTAGCAGCAAAAGCATATGAATGTTTATTATTATTTGGTGTAGGTTATTACGCAGCAAATACTTATATTAAAAACGTAGGTGTGTCTATATTGGCAGCATTGTTTTTGTCAAATTTTGTTTTCGGCTGTGGAAGAGTAACTGAAAGTTTTATTGAAAACATGAAAGGTTCAAGAGAACACATGAGTGATGCAAAAATGTCTGCTCAAAAAGCGGCATTTTCTTTAATGGAATCATTGGGTAAAAACAAGGAAAAAATAAAAAACAAAGAAGGGTTTTTCGGTAGAAGAACTATTGAAGCAATGGAAAACGCTGAGGAAGGTACAGAAGAGGTCATGGCAGCAGTGAAAGACATTAGCACAGCAGCAGAGAAAGGAGGTGCTGCTTTGGAAAAAGTAGCAGAAGCAGAAAAAGAGCTAGATGCTGACGATGATGCAAAAGATGTTGATGATGATAAAAAAAAAGATGAAGAAAAAAAAGATTAATTAATCATTATTTTTATTTTATATATAATTTATATAAAATGAAATTACTAGGATTAAAAGTGCCAAAATTTTTGGAAAAAGTAATAACCAACAAATACGTTTTATATTTAATGGTATTTGTATCTATCGTTTATATTTTAGGATTTCTTCACATACAAAGTTGGGATAATTTAGGATTATTTGTAGTAGTTGGATTATTGACAACTTACTTTACAAAAAATATGGTAATTGTATTAGCCATGTCAATATTAATAGCCAACTGTAATGTCTGTAAAGATATTGCAATAAGAAGATTACCAAAAATGTTTGGAATTCATGAGGGTTTTGATAGTAAAAAAGAAGGTGCTACCGGTGGTGATGATGATGATGATGATGATGATGATACATCAGGTAGTTTTTATGAAATGGAGGAAGATGGAAAAACATGCGGTGGAGAACCTGTAAAAAAATGTAAAAGTGTAGATAATTGTTTTACGGACTCATCGTGTAAATCGAAAAAAGAATCCATGAAAAGTAAAGATGTTCCATCTAGTAGGCCTGCTAGAGTAGATGGTGGTGATGATGATGATGCTGCTGAAGGTGGTAAAGAACGAATTGATTATGCCAAAACGTTAGAAATGGCATATGATAATTTAGATAAAATGTTAGGTAAAGATGGTATGGCGGGATTAACAGCTGAAACAACAAAATTAGCAAGTCAACAAAAAAATTTAATGGAATCATTAAATACTATGCAACCAATGATTGCAAAGGCTAAAAAAATGATGGATGGTATGGATTTACCAGATGTAGGTAATATCACAGAGACATTATCAAAATTTACTAAAAACAACAAAAAATAATTAAACGAAAATATAATAGATTAGTATTTATATAGAAATGGCTCGTGTATCATTAAAAAAAATTATAAATACTAATAATTTTAAATATTTGATTTTGGCATTGATCATTTTATTAACATTTGGAACTTGTCATAAATGTATGTCTTTATTTTCAATACAAGAAGGAAACAGTGCAAAATCAACTGATGCAGATGATGACACAAAAGATGATTCTTCGGGAAATTCTAAAAAATCAGAAAAATATTGGGAAACAACAAAAGATGGAACGAAGGGTTGTTATCAAGTAAAAGATAATGATGCAAAGACTATTTGCAACGAAAAAGGTTGTGATGGAGACGCCAGTATAGACAAAGCGTGTAAAAAAATCACATGCTATAAATGTAAAACAAATAATAAATGTCACGGAGATTGTTAATATATATTATATTAAATTAATATGATATATATATAAATGGCTAGAAGAAGGAAGTGTCCTAAGGGTGTGTTTTGTATAGACAATAACACAATAACTTTTATTATTATAATTTTAATAATGATAGGGGCAGCAATATTTTATATGAATTATGATAATAAAAAGCCAACCGTTTTTAATTTTAATGTAAATCAAAAGGCAAAACATGTAGGTTTAATTAATGATCCGTTAGTTCCACCTTTAAAAGATGGTAATTATTTTCCTATGGGTGAAACAACAAGAGGGTTGCCTATAAATATACCAACAAGAGGTCCTCCAGTAGCATTTAGACAATTAGGTATTTTAACAAGAACAAATGGTGATGAAACAATTTTACCTTTAATGGGAAGACCATTGTATTCAAATAGAAGTAAATGGAAATATTATACAATGACGGATAAAAATAATTCAGTAAAAGTTCCTATAAGTAAAAATGGTAGATCATGCACTCAAGAATACGGTTGTGATGAATTAATGAATGGGGATATTTTATATGTAGAAGGATATGAAGATACATTCAAAGCGACTATTTACGATAATGAACATTTTAATTACATTCCTTATTTATAAATTTATATTTACAATGATGTAAATATAATATTTTACAAATATATATATGATAAGAAGTATGTTAAACAATAATAAAAACGATTTTCCTTTAGAGTTAAAAAAAAAAATTTTTTAAAATTAGAATGAAAGTAAATCCAATATTAAACCTAAAGAGGGGAGAGAAATTGGGGAAAAATGAAAAGGGTGAATATGAAATATTTACAAATAGATATTTTCAACAGACGATTCGATGGTGGTATAGTCAAAATAGAGAGAAAACTGTGGAATATTTAGATGAAGATTTTACAAATTATATGAAATTTTTAGATGAATTATGTTATTATTTATCAAAAGATGTTTTAGGTGTTTATACTAATTTTTCTCAACAAGTAAAGGAATATAATAGGGATATGATAAAAGCGTTATATATATTAAAAGAAACATATAGATGTTGTTCAGGTGATACAAAAGATATAATAGCAAAAATAGATAGTATTATATTAACCTTGATCGACTTTAAAGAAAAAGTTGAAAAATATAAGGAAAATAATAAAAAACGATATGTTTCATTTGAAAATTTGGGAGGTATGAATTATTATTCAGATTAAATAATTAGTGTGAATTAATTATTTAACTATTTATTTCGTTTTTTATGCTTCACCTTCACCTTTACCGGATTCGTCTTTTGATGCATCATCAGTTTTTGGTGCAACACCTCCAGTTCCTTGTGCATCACGTTCAGTTCCTTGTGCATCACGTTCAGTTCCCTGTGCATCACCTTCAGTTCCTTGTGCATCACCTTCAGTTCCTTGTGCATCATCAGTTTTTGGTGCATCACCTTCATCTTCACCCGGTTCGTCTTTAGTTTCTTTTTCTGGTGCATCTCCTTTTTCACCAGCTTTACCAGCTTCTTCAGTTTTTTTGTCATTATGAGGCCAATGCCATGGTGTTCCATCGAATCCATCTACTTGATGTCTATCTTTTAATGAATCGCCCACAAATTGCAACCATTCAGGAACATCATGCTTTAAAAATTTATTAATAACTATATTTTCTTTATCTAATTGATATGGATGATTTGGTCTAATATTAATATGTGCAAATAAACCATTTTTTTGTGGGTCCATTTGAATTCCCCATGTTTTAATAGGTTTTGGCATAAAATCGGAATCATTTGGATCCATTTTATTTGTGCTAGGTTTAAAGTAATTATCAGTAGAAAATGTTCCTTGTCCCTGAACAGGTCCTGTTCTAGGAATAATAGCCCCAACTCCCATTTCTTTATTTGCTCTGGCATAATCATGTTTTTGTTTTTGACTTAAAATTTTATTTTGTGTTTTGCTATATTCATCTCCTACTTTCTTTTTCATTGCATTTTTTTCTTCTTCAGATAATGGCGAATTATCTATTAAATCTTGTTTTATATCACGTTCAATCATAGCTAATTTTTGTTTTTCTTTGATAGCTGATTGAAATTTATTTTCTTTTCCTTCATCGATGCCTTTTGTATTTTTAGAAATAATTTCAATTAACGCATCAAGTTGCTTTGTATTTTTAATAAAAGCATCATAATTGTCTCTTAATTTTGTTACTTTTGGAAGGTCATTTAAATTTATATCAGGAACACTTTCATCTTTTAACAACGCTTTTTCTGCTTCTTCAACTTCTTGTTTTTGTTTTATATCTTCTCTCAATCTATTAAATCCTCCACCTTTTTGACCACCGCCCGTATTAGCACCAGTACCAGCACCAGTATCAAACATATTTTGTAATTCTTTTAAGCGTTCTTTATTTTTTTCTTTAAAGGGGTTTTTTTGTATATTCCATATAGGAACACACTCATTATCTTTGAATCCGTATAATGTTAAATTATTAAATGCATCTCTATTACCATCTTTTAAAATTTCTTTATCAAAAAAATTTTTCAAATTACTACCCTCTAATTTTTCCAAATTTTCTAATGTAAGAACGTTTTTGGTTTTTGTTCCTGTTTTATTTTCAATAACTAATGCCATACTATTCAGAAATTGCCATAATTTTGGCATTTTTTCTATTTGGTTTTTGTTGATTTTCTGGAGTTTTTTTCCAAAGTAAATAGGTGATAACAACAGGTTTTTAAGTTTGTCATCTTTAATTTCTTTGGTAAATGATAATTCCTCCTCGTCTCCTGGTATATTATAATTTTTGATATATTCTATCTGAGTAAATGCTGCGTTTGTGCTATATGAACCAAAATCTCTATCAACTTGTGGCATAGCAACTTTCAAATAAAATTTATCATAATATTGAAATATTTGATTTATACCAGCACCCGCTCTTCTAACAGTATCATTTAAAAACATAGTTTCTTCAGGAGTTATTTTTCTAATCGCACCTCCTTTTTGAGATTTTATATTTTTTATTGATTTTTTCCTTATATTATTTTTTTTCCTCTTTCTAAAACTTCTTCTTTTTTTGTATTTTTGTTTTTTTTTATATTTAGGCTTTTTTCTTTTTTTTCTCTGTTGTTTAGTTTTTTTTATTTTTAATAACCTTTTTTTTGTGATGTTCATGATATATTATATATATAAAATAAAATACTAATAAATTTTTAAACTTAATAGTATATAAGTAATGTCATCTAAAAATCCATTAATTATAAATTGGGAAGGTCAAACAAAACCTCAGAGTTGTAATAATAGTAATTGTGGAATTAATCCAAGATATTCTACGGGTGTTGGATTCGATAGTAAAAAAAAAGACGGTTATTTATTATTAAATAATTTTAAAAAAACCAATCAAATAACAAGCACAGGTGGTTTATATACTTTAAAAGAGATACGTATTGGTCTTAATTCTTTTAATTATTATAAAGGTGGAGTTAATAATCCTGAACAATTAAGTGATAATACTAAGGCCGAAGTTATTATGATGCATGAAAATTCAACAGATCCAGGAAAAAAGTTATATATATGTTTTTTATTAACAGGAAAAAGCACACCGACTTCATTAGTTGGTTCAAAACAATCATTTGATTTTGTAAATGAATTGATGAATAAATCAACAGGAACAGATAAAAATAAATGGTCATTAAATAAAACAATTGGTGCCGAAGAAACTTTTCTAATGATTGTACCAAAAACAGCTTATAATAAATTATCTGGTGGAGATTTTTATAATCTAATGGAAGATGTTTCTGGAAAAACTCATGAATTTATATTATTTCCTGATGGAAGTGAAACAGAAGTTCCCAGCGAGTTTATAGACTTTCTTTCAGATAAAGATTATGATTGGAAAACTAGTTATAACATGCCAGATAATGGTGTAAAAGGAGAAAATATAACTAAGTCTGATATAAATCAGGGTAGCTCCGATTTTCAAAGAAATAATGAAGGTATTGGAGGTATGTTGAATAGTGGTGAAATAGGTGTAATAACAGAGTGTGTTGAAGTAGTAGATCAAAATGGAATAGAAGTAAGTTATGTGGATAATAATAAAGCAGCAGCAGATTGGTTTGCTAGTTATAATGCGGATAGTGGAGTATCAACATTTTTAAATAATCCACAATTTGATACAGATATTACAGGATTAGCTTGGGTTATAATAATTATAGTAGCAGTTTTTGTTTTATATTTTATAGGTCAAATGATAGGTAATTTGGCAAAATCAGGAAAAAAATCTGCTGTTCCTCCAGCAAAGGTAGAAACAAAATAATTTATAAAATTAATTGTTTATAAATTATTTATTGTTAAATATTTACAATTTAGCAGCAGAATGTAAGTTTTCTTGAACAGGTTTAAATTCAGGATTTTTGTCAAAAGTATCAGTGGCTGTTCTAGGTAACATATTTGCTATAACTTCTTCTTCAACAGTATATGGTTGTTCATTTAATAAATTTAATTCTTTGTCTCTTTTATGGTCAGAAGGCATATATTTATAAATTGGGCCATTACCTGAAGATTCGGAAGATCTTCTAATTAATTCATAAGCGGTTATTAAAGCCAAAACCCCTACAATAGGATTCACAGAAAGGAGTGCTAAAGCTATTATAATTATTAATGCTTTACCTACTATTGAATCAATAAAAACAGCAACACCTTCTGGTACTTGAATATCAAAAACAATAAATACAATCAATAATAAAGATAATAGAACGTGGTGTTTATTTTTCATAAATGCTTGAAATGACATTGTATATGTTATTTATTGATATTTTTTTATTATACAAAATCGAAAAAAAATAAATATAAAGTTTAATTGATATTAAATAGAATGGATGAAATAGCCACTTATTTGGGTAAAAAAGGATATACTATAAAAAAAGAATTTTTAGAAATAGAAGAACAATTAGAATTAAGAAAAGATTTAATGGTTAGAGCATTTGTTCCTAAAAGTTCGCCAATTAAACCAAATCCTTTTCCAGTTTATAGAGAATCTAATAAAAAGTTTTACATACCTAGATTTTATGGACTAGAGCATTATGGAGATGTAGATGAAAATAGAATAAAGGATGGTAAATCAATAAATTTAAAATTTAACGGTGAATTGCGCGACTTTCAAAAACCAATCGTAGAAACATATTTAAAACATGCTAAAATAAAAGGAAGTGGTTTATTAGAAATACATACAGGTGCTGGAAAAACTGTAATGGGATTAAAAATCATAGAACAATTAAAACAAAAAACATTAATAATTGTTCATAAAGAGTTTTTACTTAGACAATGGGAAGAAAGAATACTACAATTTTTACCTGATGCAAAAGTCGGTAGAATACAAGCTTCAAAAATAGATTACGAAGATAAAGATATTGTTATAGGAATGTTACAAAGTTTAAGTATGAAAGATTATGATTCTAAAATATTTGATGAATTTGGTTTAACCATTATAGACGAAGTTCATCATATATCGGCAGAAGTTTTCAGTAGAGTATTATTTAAAGTTGTTACTAAATATGCTTTAGGTTTATCAGCAACATTGAAAAGAAATGACGGTTTAACAAAGGTAATTAAAATGTTTTTAGGAAAAGTTGTATATAAAAAAGAGCGCAAAGGGGAAAATGATGTTACTGTGAAAGCAATACAATATTCTACGCAAGATGAAGAATTTAATGAATTAAAATTAGATTGGCGTGGAAATGTAGCATTTTCAACAATGATAAAAAAACTTTGTGAATTTAATCCAAGACGAGAATTCATCTTAAAAGTGTTAGAAAAATTACTAGAAGATGAAATAAATCACCAGATCATGATTTTAGGTCATAATAAGTCTTTATTGACATATTTGCATGATGCAATAAAATATCATGGTTTAGCTACCGTGGGATATTATGTAGGTGGAATGAAAGAAAAAGATTTAAAAATTAGCGAAGGTAAAAAAGTAATTATAGCTACATATGCTATGGCAGAAGAAGGTTTAGATATTAAAACATTAACAACATTGATAATGGCGACACCTAAGGTAAATATAACACAGGCAGTTGGTAGAATTTTAAGATGCAAGGAAAATAAATCTACTATAATAGATATAGTAGATCAACATGGAATATTTCAAAGACAATATAAAAAACGAATTACTTTATATAAAAAACAAAAATTTAAATTGTTTGAAACGGATATGGAAGGTTGGAAAAATAATCAATGGCAAGGTCTTTTAACAAATGATACATTTAAAAAAAAATCTAAAAAAAAGAAAAAACCAAAAAATGACAATATATTAGAACAGGGTAAATGCATGTTAGATATGTCATATTAATATTATCTATTATACATCTAATTTTTTAATATATTGTAATGGAAAATTGTGTTGTACTGCTGTTTTTACTATATTATTTTTATAATTTTTACTTGGCTTACCTATTTTATCAATAGCAGTTTTTGTCATTATATATGAAAAACACATCACCTTTTTTTTATTTTCTAATAATTTAACATTAAAAAAATCAATTTGATAGGTGTTATTAAAAATACCTTCTTTTTTATGTAATTTTTCCAATGAACCATTTATCTCAAATACTAGACCATATACTTTACTACCTCTTCTTTTTTCAATATTTCCCTTAGCGGATAATTTTCTATTTTTTATTTTTCTATATTTAAATATGTAATTATCTAAATATCCCACACCTATTATTTTAATATCAGAATTTAAGTATTTTTTTAATTCATTGATATTCATATTAGAACCATATGCGAAATGATACATTTTCATTTATAATATAGTTATAAAATATTAACAGTTAAACCAATCTTTCATAATATCACAGGAAGATTTTCCTTGATATAGTGCATTTATATAAAGAATTATTTTAAGAAACATTATAAGTATAAAAACCCCTATGGCATTAACGGCTAAATCTATATTCTTTTTTTGTTTAACATCGATTAATATAACTAAAAATATTAAAATAAACATTAAATTTATAAATATCATCATTAATGGTGTCATATATAGTATTAGAATAATATAATATATTATTAAACATTATATTATTTATTGTCTTTGTTCTCCGGTATAATGATTATAATTATCAAAACATGTTGGAGGTAATTTTTGAATGCTCATAGGACCTGTAGCCCATGGTGAATTATGTTGTGGATTTGGACTAGAAAACACCTGTGACGAACCACCTCTTTGTCTGGTTCTTCTTCTGGTTCTTCTACCGCCTCTTTTAGATTTAGATTTATATTTTTTACACGGTTTGCATTTACAGTTACATTTTTTTAGTTGTTTTTTGCATTTTTTTTTACAACTTTTGGAGCATAATTTTTTACATAATTTACAACATTTCTTTTTGTTTGTTTTTCTGCGCGATTTTCTACGTCTTTTTGTTTTTCTGCGCGATTTTCTACGTCTTTTTGTTTTTCTACGCGATTTTCTACGTCGCCTTCCACCACATTGATTAGGTTTATCGTATTTTACGTATTCTGGATAAGAACCTCTAAATGTATCCGCATTTTTTACACTGGCTTGAGTAAAACCATAACCGCCTCCACCAGATTGAGAATCGCACGACTCATATAAAACACCTCTAGCAGGATATTTACCTAAACCATCTGTAGCAGCCGTATTCATAGAATCAAACGTGGCACTTCTTCCCCTTCCACCCTTTTGTGCTAATAATTGAAACGAATTTTGTGTGTTTTTCAAAAATTTTTTATCTACACTCATTATTTATATATATTAATTATATTTTTTTGTCATAATGTTAGATTTTTTTGAAATAGAATCATACGTAATAGATAATGGCTTCCATTTATGAAATTTGTGTAAGAATACGCATTTCATTGTATAAAATTTATCTAAATAAACAAATTTATCTTCTGATACATTTTCAAATTCGTCTTCATCGTCGCTCTCTTCTAATGCATCTAAATTATCATTCTCTTTTATTTTTCTAAATAAAGAATTCATAAATACACTTGTTTTATAATCAGGAATATAAGCCACGTCATAATTAATAAGTTGATTTTTTTCATATAAATATAAATCGTAAATATCACATCTAGTTGTAGGTTTAATTAAAAAGTTAGCAAATATTTCTTTTTCAACATTTATCTTTTCATTTAAAAAAGTTCTATTTTTAAATAATAATCTATGTTGGATAAAATATATATCGTATGATAATTTTTTTATTTGGTTAATTAAATCTTCGTGGTTAGTATTCATTAAAGGCATACCAAATACAATTGTATTGTTGGTATAAATTTTATCAGACAAATGATTTTTTACGAGAGTTATAGATGTTTTAATTTTGTCATATTGATTATAATGCATAATATTTATTCCCTTGAAGAAAAATATATCTTCTATATTAAAAAATTGTTGGTTTTTTACATAAAAACAAGTTCCATATACAACAGTTCCTTTACCTGAACATAGATACTTGTCAAAGCATGAATGAATTATTTTCATCGATTCAATATAATCTTTTTTTTTGCTTAATAGTAATAATATACATACATTTTCATTTTTATACCTGTAAAACCATGCAAAGTATTTACGTCCTTTTGGTATAGTAATATAAATATTAGAAGTAAGAACTTTTTTATAGAAATTTTTTTCATAAGAAAGTTCAACGTTAGGGAAATTCCGAAGTATTTTATTATAGTCTTTTTTGGGAATCATTAAATTAATATAATGAAACTTCTTTATATTATTTATTTAAATAATTAAAAGTTACTAAAATTATTACCAGAAGATGCTGAAAACATAGAACCTCCTAATTGTTCAGGTTGAGTATTTTTTTCAATTTTACCCTTTGATAATTGATTTATATAATCTTTTAATTCTGATTTCATATTTGATTTTTTTTTCTCTTTTTCTTTTTTTGATTCTAAAATAGAGTCGTATATGTGTTTATATTGTTGTTTAGGTTTTTTTACTAAATCTTTTATTTTTGGAACAGTTAAATTATTTTTGAAAAAGCTATATATATAATGAATGGTGGCAATTATAACAACAGATACTATAATTTGTGATATGATCCAAAAAAATGAAATTTCCATATAATATTATTTTACATTAACATTCTTATAAAATAACTAATATCTTCTTTAAAATTAAAATCATTATGTTCTAAATCGCTTAATATATAAAAATCTGTCAAATTATCATTTTGTTCAACAAATATTATTTTAAAATTAGATTTTTCATTAGGTTTAAAAATATGATGCACTTCTGATATATTTGTATGCATTAAAGGTATTGAATAAAATTCTTTATTTATTTTTTTAAAAGGATATTCCTGTTGAATTAATTTAATATTGGAAATATCAAATTCGGTAGGATTTATATTATCAGTTAAAATATTTTTTAAAATAGTTTCACTGTTTTCTGTATAAAAAACCCCTTCATTAGAAAGTATATAATTATGATTTTTCTTTTCATAATGAAATGTTTTTTTTAGTTTTTTTTGAGCTCGTAACACATTTATATCTGATATTTCTCTATTTAAAATATAATATTGGAACATTTATTATTATTATAAAAAACTATTTAAACCAATTTGATATAAATTATCTAATGGTTAAAGTAGTAGTTGTAGAAAAGGGTGGAAATTCAAAAGATGTTTCTATCAAAGATAATAATGAATCGTTATTTTATAAAAAATGTTCTTTTCGTAATAACAACAATTTCGAAAAAAGACATACATGGAATGTAGATGATATGAATGTTTCTTTATATGCAAAAGATAATGGTAGAGCTGGAACAGAAAATAAATATGATTTGCCTCCTCCAATGGATAATGAATTATTTTTTGGTAAATTGTTGTTGGTTGGTCATAGTTCAAATGAATTTGATAAAGATAGTTTGATGGATCTAAGTGATGAAAAATGGCAGAAATGTTATGAGAAATTATTTGGTGGTTTTGAATCTTTGGGTGAAGAAGAAGAATCTTCAGAAGAAGAAGTTGATCCTAGTATGCTAACAAAAGAGGGTTATTCTAAAGAAGATGGTTTTATTGTTGACGATGATGAAGAAGAAGATGAAGATTATATTCCAAATGACGAAGAAGAAGATGATGATGGTGAAGAAACGGATGAAATGATTGAAGAAGATACTGATGATGTCATTGATGATGATGATGATGATGATGACGATGAAGAAGAGGAAGAAGAGGAAGACGAAGAAGAAGAAGAATGTTTTACAGATGATAGTGGAAATATGTCTGAATTATCAGAAGAAGATTATTTATCGGATTAATAAAATCGATTATAAAATAATCTAAAGAATAAATCAATATTATTAGTAATGAAAGTAGTCAATTCAGTAGAATTTCGATCAAAAATAAAAAAAAAAATAAAAGAAACTTTAAAATTCAATGATGTAAATGCCACAAATTTAGAAATAAGTATTTATAATTATACAATTAAAACAAGTAAAAAAAAGAAAATAGTAAGGAAATGGGAAAATGAATATTTTGTTCAATTATATGTTGATAAATTTAGAAGTATATGGGTAAATTTAAATCCATTATATAATAAAAACAATAAAGGTTTGTTAAAAAAAATTAAGAATAAAAAGATTGATATAAAAAAATTGGCTTTTATGAGTCATCAAGAATTAAATCCAAAAATTTGGAAAGAATTAGTTGAAGCAAAAATTAAAAGAGACAAAAATGTGAATGATATTGATTCAATGGCAACATCGACAGAATTCACATGTTTTAAATGTAAAAAAAAGAAATGTAGTTATTATCAACAGCAAACAAGGTCAGCTGATGAACCGATTACAACATTTATGTCTTGTTTAAATTGTGGAAATTCATGGAAATTTTAAATATATATATTTATTCTTTAATATATATATTATGTCATCAATGGTATATGAAAATCCTTTATTTTTTAAAGATCTATCACCTATTGAAATTGAATATCATAACGAAAATCCATTTATAGAATATGAAAATAAAAAATTATCAAATCCAACTATTTTTAAAAATTTATACGGTGTAACATTACGAGAAGCAAAAAGGGTTACGGTTATGGAACCAGAAGCAGTAGGAATGTTATTTACATATTCTTCATTACTTGAATTAGATGAAGATATTTCAGGAGACGCTATTTTATATTCTTCGGGTAATGAAACAATTAGTGCCGGTTCTTCAGCATTATATAAATATCATTTTTTTTTAAAAAAAAACAAGAAGGTATTCCGGAATCTTTTTGGTATGCTACTTATGAAAAAGATTATCAGGGTGAATATGATTATGTTTCTTTTACCATACCACAAGATAATTTGGATAAAATACGTGAAAAAATTGATAATTTAAACAATAATTTAAATAATAATTTAGAAAACAATAAACCTGATTATTCTGGCTATTGGACATATATGTATAATGATGCTGCTCAAGGTCAAAGTGGATTAACTAATTATGGCGTTGAGTTTTATTTTTATGTTTGGGAATCCATGAATGGTCCATGGTTTACAAGATATGGAACACAACCTAATTTAATTCCTACTATTGAAAATCTAGCAACAGAAAATGGCGATATTAATTTACACGGTGGAAATGCTGATTATACAAATCCTGTAGGGATGGGTTGGCCTGATATAAGAGATGATGGCATTCGTTTATTTACATTGAATTATACTAGTGATTTTACAGCAGATACAAGTTCTAATTTTGTAAAAATTTTTCGTGTAACTCCTAATGCTCAAACATTTCCAAATGCTCCAAAAATTCATTTGATGGCGCCAAAATTTTCTAGATTTTATGGTTTATGGACATATAGATATGTAAATTGCGGCAATATAGTTATTCATGATATGGGTAGCAATACAGTAGAAGGACAAGAAAGAACCATACCTATGGGCGGTGTTCCTCCATTATTTACACCCGGTATAAATATAGGACAAAAAGATGTTACAAATGTAACTGATTGGAATTGGGACTTTTTGAATTTTGCATCTTGGGGAACAAATATAAATAATTTTGCTGTTTTAGATGTTGAAAGAATATTTAAACCAAAAAGGCCACCTATATTAAGATATTTTAATCAAACTATAAAAGTTACTATTCCAGAAAAAGATATAGAAGATTTATCTAGAAATTTTATAGATAGATATAAACCAGATAGACCAGCACCACGTTATAAAACATGGGAAGGTGATATTTATATTCATCCTTATGAAGATAATGAAATAATTAAATGTTGGTATAATATTCATGTTTTTGAAAATACAATAGACCACCCTATTATGTTAGAAAATGGATACGCATCTACTATACCTAATATTGTAAATATGGAAATTCCGGGTGAAACAATAATATGTGATTTTTCTTATGATACTGAAAAATTTCCACAATATCAAACAATTTCTATACAAGATGTTGAAAAGAATAATATCACAGAATTTAAAAAAGGGAATACATATATTATTTCTATTAAACAATCAGAATTTCAACTTTATCCGTTAAGATTTAGTTTGACAGAAGACGGAACAAATATAGCAGATGTATATGAATATAAATATAATATAACATATAATGGAACACAAGGTATGAATTCTGGAAATGTAACTATAAATGTTACATATGATTTTCCAGATACGTTGTATTTTTATTTAGATGGATTAAAGCAACAAGGAAACAAGATTGATATAACATCAAATTTAGATATTTTACGCGATTATTCAATAATTCCATATAGAGATACATATAATAAAATATTATCTGACGACGTAGTAGATATATCTGATAATTTAATTTATTTAGAAACGATAGAAGATTGTAATTTCGATTATTATGATGTTCCTTTTGATCAACGTGGTGATTTGGCATATAAAAAAAAAGATGCTAGTGGAAATTTATTATACGATGCTAGTGGAAATACAATTAGTGCAAATATATTAGTAAATGACCAAGCATTGGCTGAACAAAGAACGAAGGATGAACCGGAATGGTTTGCATATGAGGAATATACTCCAGAAAATACTCAAATTTTGCGTTCTTATTTGGAAGATTATGTTAATATACCTAGATTTGCACATATTTTAGATGTTCCACCAGGAGCAGGCTGGTTTATAAGATACAAAAGAAATAGTTTGTTACCACAATCAAAACATTTTTATTACACAATGCAAAGTAAATTATATTATATTAGATGGAATTATTCGTATAGAAAATATCATTACGACAAAACCGATTTTACAAATCCTTCGCTATTATCTTATGAAGATGTTTCTCAAAATACAGGTATTAGTCCGTCCGCAAATTTTGATTTTACAGATTATGGAACAATTTATGAACCTAAACAAGTTATCTTTACATATTCAAATATAGAATATCCTGATAAACCTTTAAAATATTATAAAAATTTAAATATTTCTGTTAATCCAGACGAATTAATGGATTTATCAAAAAATGTAGTATATAATACCGATTTAGGTTGTAGTATTAGTTTGCAAATTTATGTAAGAAAACCAAAAAATAGAATGGATAGAGATCAACAAAACCCTATAATGGATTTATCTGCTGCTGCTTTTGACACTTATGATTTATCATTTAATTTGGCTGCTTATCCTAATAGATTTCCTTCAACAATTAGTATAGATATAAGTGATAATGGTATTAAGGAAACAACATTATTACCAGGAAGATATATAGCTATTTGGTCATATGATGTAATTCATAGTTTTATAAATCCTCAAGCTAGGTCATATCCTTTATTACCAGGCATTGACTATGATGCTTCAGCGAATAGTTTTGATATAGGTTATAATGATTTTTTATATGATAATGTAGAACCAATATTTCAAGTTCCTAATGATTTATCTAGAATGACATTAGAAGTAAGTGGTATAGATATTTCCGGTATATTAAACATGAGAGATACTTATTTTCATACATTAAGTGATGAAACAGAAATTAAATTTAATTTTTTATTATGGTCACCTAATTATGAATGGACACAATTATTATCAGGTAATAGACGTTGGGAATTGCCTCACGATTTCGCAGGGGAAGATGATATACGAATAAAACAAGTTCCGTCTGAATACATGGATGTCACTGGTTTAATTTCATTGCAAAAATGTTTTTTGGGAAATGACAACAGTGATAGCGTAGGTTCTATATATAATTGGGGGTTTGGTGGAGAACCCGGTATTCAGTATAGAAAAGTAACATATCATGATATATCCAATAATGAGGTTTATAACAGAAAACAATATATTGATATAGATACTAGCAATAATGCTGTTGAAATAGATAGTAGTTATTGGACAGACCCGTCTGCTGTAAATTTTATAATAGATTTTTATTTGCCGCCTTCTGATATGAGTAAAAATTCAGCACATTGGGGATTTGGTTCAGGACCTTTGGATGTATTAACATTTGATGAAGGTTCTTTTCATGTAGGAATTAATAGTAATGGTATTGATGATATTGATATAGAAACCGGTTTAGAGTCGGGTTTGCCTGTTCAACAATTGGGTTTTATATATAAACCTCCATATGCTACTACAAATACAATAGATTATAGATATAAATATCGTTTTCAACCAAATACAGAATATAAAGTAAGATATAAATTCCAAGAATGTCATATATACGGTCAAGATGTAACACGCGATGTAACCATCTCAGTAAATGATGAAATAATATATGATATACCAGGTGGTGGTATTCAAATAAGTGATATAAAATGGTTAGGACAAACATATGATGCTTCAAATTCACCTATAGATAGCAGACCATATAAAATTGAAGTGTGGTATATGGATGGTTTATCGTCAAAGACAATTTTAAAAGATTTATCCAATACTACATTAGTTCAAAATACATTGGTTCCACAAGATTTTGATATAAATGATACAGAAACTGCATTTTATGAAAGTCAAAATTATGAAACAAGAGGTTTATATATACCATACATTTCACGTTGGGAATATGAAATTTTTGATCCATGTTCTAATGTTATAGTAAAAAGTTCTATTTTAAAAACTGAATATCCAAATATAGTTAATCGTATAGCTGATTGGCGAGTTGTCCAGCGTTTAGAAGGTGGGGAGGAATTTGAAATTTCATCAGAATATCCTTTTGAACATAAATATAATTATGCAAAATTATATACTATACCCGATGAATTTATACCACCTGTACCGTTTTACCCTACTCAATATTTAGATGTATCATATAATGTTGGAACAAGGGATTTAGTTGTAACATTTGATAAAGATAAAATAGTATATCCATTAATGTATAATTTATTAGATTATTGGAAACTACAAAAATCAGAAACAGAAGTAAAATATATGGTTTATGTTTGGTATCCTAATTCTGAAAAATTACCACAAAATTATTCAGGTCCAGAAGATATAGCAGATTTTAATTTATGGGAAGATGTATATGATATTTCATTTAATGTAACTTCATCAAGTCCATTTCAATTAACAAATATTTTACCAAAAATACCTCATAATATTTTTAAAATAGCAGAAACAGATTTAATATTTGGGAAATGGGTTTTAGCATGGAATTATTACGTTTCGAATTTTGATTTTGATGAAGATATAAAATCTATGCCTGACTATGGTTTTTTTGATGTAAGTGCTGTTGAAATAAATGTTCCTCCCATCTTATATAGTCCGAAAAAGCCAGAAATTACTTATATAGAAGATCCATCTACTAATCAAATGTTAAAAATTGAAATATCAGAAAGCGATTTAATAAATTTAGAAAATAATATCACCACACAGTTAAAAGGGTTACAGGATGTATCGGGTTTAGAAATAACATATTATTTATGGTCACCTCACAAAGAGAATACACACGACCCATCTGGATGGAAATTACCAAGTGATTACTATGGTGAAAATGATCAAAGAATTTATGGATTTCCAGTAGTTTATGTAGATAAAACTTCGAATTTATACGATGTTTATGACGATGATGACGAAATAATAATATTAGATGATGAAAAAAATGAATATAAAATAAATCATAATGGTAACGGTAATTATTTGGTGGATGATATAATAAATGGGACTATAACATTATATAGAAATAAGAAATATGTTTTTGATTTGGATGTTAGCGGACACCCTTTTTGGATAAAAACAGAATTATCTACAGGTTCTATAAATCAATATAGTGGAGTTATAAACAATGGTATTCAATTTGGTAAGATGGAAATAGAGATTACAGATAATATTGATAAATTATATTATAATTGTGAATTTCACCATACCATGAGGGGAGTGATTAATATTATAGATAGAGAACAAGATAAAGGTTTTAAAAAAACTAAAGCAGTGGCGAAAACATTTATAATCGATGATTTAACAAAGATATCAGACGCTTCGTGTGTATATTTTTCTCATACCGAATTAATAAAAAATGGAAACGGTCAATTACCATATTCTGACCAATATTTACTTAATCAAGGTTCTATTCCATATATATGTCGTTGGAGTTTTGAAATAAGACGCAATACTTTACCAAGTTATAATTCAGATATTTCTATTGACCCGTATTATAGAAATTATACATGGAATATAGTAGAAGCTTCAAATGGGGAGAGATTAATTCAGGAATATGATAAAATAGCTAGGTATAATTATGCGACATTATTTACTTTGAAACCACCTGATCCACCTACAATTGTTGTATTAACAGATGGAGATTGTAGCTGTCCTGAAAATGAAAGCAAAATAACAAAAACACAAGAAGCTTTAAACACAGCTATGAGAAATAAAATAATATTAGAAAATTTCAGATATGCGAAGAGATTAAGAGGAAGACCATTGGCAAAAGATCCTAGAGCGATAAGATATGTAAGACAAACAGGAAATACAAATGTTGTTTTTAAATTAGCAGATAATTCGGTTTGTCCTGATTATTCATTTATGAATTTACGAAATAATAATACAAATAATAATTGTTCTATTTTATAATATTTCAATAAGATTATATAATTATTAATTAATTAATTATATAATAAATAATATATATGTTAAATTCTTACGATGAAAGTCATGGGGTTGGTGTAGATATAAGTTGTGTAGATATTAAAATGTCATGGGAACCTCCTTTAACACTTCAAGATTATTATGTTAATCAATTAGGCAAAACATGGGAAGATGTAATTACAGAATGGAAAAGAAATTCTACTTTTAGATTAAAATTAATAAAATATAAAAACGAATTGGTTCCAAGAGCGTATATAAAAAAAGAATATAATATTTTTAAAAAAGAAGATAATCCTATTTGGAATTCACGTGAGATGTTTCGATTTAAATATGCTCATATTAATCAAAGTTATATAAAAGAATTTATTGGTCAATTAACAGAGGATGACCCTCGAGAACCTGATAGCGTTTGCTTTCGTGTAATATATTTTAAGGTGGCAGACGGTGGAACAAATATATTTTATCCGATAAGAGCTAGTAATCGTGGTGGAACTAGTGTTGGATTGGGGGATAATCAAATAATGAATTTAGATGAAAAATGTTTTACTATAAATGACTCAGGTATATTACCATATTCGGTTGATAGAGGTGATTTAGTGTGGGAATTTTATTTTGGATATTTTGATATAAGTAATATTTGGGATTCAGAACCATCTAATAATTCCACACAACGTTTTAGAAATCCATTATATATGAGTCATTATTACTATGTAACAGGTCATATTCCAGCACCTATAGATATTATTTATTTTCAACCTTTAATAGTTCCTCTAGATAAAATACGAGTTGTTAGTCAAAAACAATATACATATTTATTACTGGAAATGGATATAGATAGTGAGGATTCAACGTCATTAGTTGATATACCCACAGGCGATATAGGAATGCATCAATTGCGTTTTAGAACATTATCATCTGTAAATGATGGTAAAATAGAATTTATTATGGATAGTCGCGAAGATTTATTATATAGAACGTATAATGAACGTATTAAAACGATTGAAGATAAATCTTATTATGTTGTGAATGTTAGAACCGGTATAGATGGACCACTGTATTCAATTGATATTAAAATTTTAACATTTGAAGTAGTAAATAGTTATGGAAAACCAATTGCAACTATTGAATTAGGGGGTATAACAACATTTTATATAAATGTAATACCAGATGGAACTATAAATGAAATAGGTGATGCTTTGTTATATTTTAATTTTGATAATCCAGCACCACATTTAATTAAAGTTCCAGAAAGAGTAGTTTATCCAAAAATAACTATTTTGGGAGAAAAAGAATCACCATCTTTTGAAGTTCTATCTTATGGAAATGAGGGTGATGCTGATGAATTTACAATTGAATCATCGGTTGTAAGTCAAGATGCAAAATTTACAGGTATGTCAGATATTAATTCCATACAAGTTAATATTGCTAATTTATACATTAATTATGACTACATGTTAATAGATATTTTTGATTTAAATAATTTAAATTACAGTAATATTGTTCAAGTATTACCTAGACGTTTTGAAGATATTACTGAAACATTATTAATGGATTCTATAGTAACGCCTAGTACGGCAGATTTTGTCACTTTTGAATTTGTAGTAAAAGTAGTGAATAATAGATTTGTTATAACTGAAAAAACATCTTTAGCCACCGAAGTTAAAACATTCACTTATTCAGAAATAATGACAGGAAAACAGGGCGATGTATTTTTATTTGATACAAGTGATGAAAGTAATTTTGGTCATCGATTAAGTTTTTTTTCAGCTAATAATGTCGAAGCATATGAATTAAGAAATGTTAATGGAGTTATATTAGCTGAATATAGTAGATTTTATCCTCAAGGAACACCAAATTCATATGTAAGTCTTAAATTGCCTACAGATAGAACAGATGTATATTATAGAACAAATCCTTTTAATCCTCAAGAAAATTTTGTATCTTATGGTTATGGTAAAATTGAATTAGATCAATTAACATATGAGTCCATTGGTATTTTTTCAGTTGGTGATATAGATGGAACACCACAGGGTGGTAAAATAACATTAAATAGTAATGGAATACAAGGACAGGTTGATATGAGGTTATCTGTTAAAGACAATGAATTATTTGGAGCTCAAAATATTGGAACTATTTTTATAAGAACAATAGCTATTACACCTCCCATTAATTTATCATATTACATTATTAACGATAATGATTTATATTTAAATTGGGAAGTTGAAGAAGATGGTAATACAGTATATTCTTTTGCGGATCCAACTAAAACTAGATATACAGTAAATGTAACATATGAAATATTAAGACAGGCGTTTGTATCTGGAGACAAAGTATATGAAGTAATAGGAACTTCAGATAGATGTCAATATTTTGATAACACAACTGTAAGATTTAATAATTATAAATACAAAGTTAGAGCAGTTATACAATGGAAACAAGCAATTGTTCGTTCAGACGACAGTGAATACTTATTTACATTTGTATGTCAAAATAATCATTTTCCTCAAGGTAGATGGAATAATACTACTAGTAATCCAAAATTATATAAAGATATTGGGCCTAATTGTGTTGATGTTAGTAAAATGCAACCAGGATATGCTAGGTCCATGCAAACGCATCCTGGTATGCCTTCCAGATTAACAACAAATTTATTTCCTAATTCAAAACAATTAACAGCATCGGAAAGATATTCTATGTTGGCAAAATCTCAAGGAAGACCACAACGTTAAAAAAAAGTTTATTAATAAGTAATAATTAAATTATAAATTATTATTTATAACATTTCCAAATCACTAACTTTCCAATATTCACTAGCACCATTAGGTAAAGGTCTTCTTATTATAAAAGGTATGTTTTTTTCTTCTAATTCTTTTTCAGCAATAGTTAATCCTTCTATCATATTAGGAGGAACGTCAATAAAAGGTTCACAACCATTATTAATTTGTTTTGCTCTTAATCCTATTATTCTAGCCTTTTCGAATTTAGTCAAGAACGGAACCGTTCTATGTAAATCATCAATTATATGACCGTCTTTATTTCTTACAATTTTACATAAAGTTAGCATTTCTTTGTGAGAAATTTGTTTAATCTGTGGATGAAAATCTAATAAAACATCTTTTTTTATATCTTGTTCAAATTTTTTAAAATCTTCATCTTCATCATCAGTATCATCATCGCTTTCTTCGTTTGCATTTTCAACATCTTCTTTTTCATCGTCTTCAGTCTCTTCTTCAGTCTCTTCAGTCTCTTCTTCAGTCTCTTTATCGTCTTCAGTTTCTTCATCATTAGCTTTATTTTTTTTTACATCCGATTCATCGCTAGATTGAGGAGGTGTATCATCATCTTTGTAATCTAGGTCTTCGTCGTCTTCTTTAACAGGAATATTAATATCTTCTTTATCTAATTTTACTGAACTCATATATAATTTATATATAATTAAATTTAAATTGATTTCGATTTTATTTTTCATTTGTCCATGAAGTATCACAATTACAGCATAAATATATATATTTCATATTACTATTATCATATCTTAAAAATAATATTTCTTTTTTAATTTTACTTTTTTTATCAGTTTTGCTTTCATCGTTACCAGAATTTGTTGGACAATTTGCATTAGGACAATCTAACTTATTTGTTCTTGGTAAAGTAGGATCTAATTTAGTATATTCATTAATAATTGTAGAATGTTTATTAGTGTTATTTTTAATATGTGTTTTTGAAACACATAAATTTTTTAATTCTGATATCAATGTATCATTTTCATTTCCACATTTTCTACAATGATAAATTAAACTATTAGTATCCTTTTTACCCAACATAACATAATACATATTACCACAGTTATTACAAAAGTGCATTTATAAATAACATATATTTATTTTTTTATTTCGATTTTTCATTAATATTTTCTTTTTTGTCTAAAATAGCAGATATAATGTTAAATTCTTCAATTATTTTTTTATAATCAATATTACATTCCATAGAATAAATACCACATAATACAGTTTTTGGTTCTGGATATTTATCGGTTAATCGAATTAAATGTTTAAACATATCATCTTTGTTTTTTAAGAAATTTTGTTGAATAAAACACCAAAAAGGTATAAATTGATCAGGTAATAATTCTTGTTTTAAAACTTTTAATATCGCTATTTTAAAATTTTTAAATTCAATTATTTCGTTATATCGTTTAAAATATTTATTGTTTTCAGTAATACCCGGTTCATTTAATAAAGGTTTATTATGCAATAAAGATATTAATGATAATAATACACTTCGTATTGTTTGACACGATGTCCATTGTTCTCCTTTCCATGTATTTAAAATAGAAATACATACTTTACCATTTCTATATAAATTAGGATTAAATCGAGTATTCCCATCATTTGTTAGATATTCAACTTTTGGAGGCGAAAAAGGATAATCCTGTGGAAAATAAAAATTAAAAAAATAGTAACCATATCTATACATACAATTATCAGGACCTATTATCATAGCATACCCTCTGTAAGCATTGCTTTCATCATGACTGTAATATATGCCTTCTGAAACCAATGGATTTTTTAATACATTAGCTACATCTTTTAATAATCTTCTATTTATTTTATTAGGAGTTATGGTTTTATTATCAGTAGTTTTTTTATTATTTTCTTCCATATAATATTTATATATTTAGAAATATTTAAATGTTTTATATATATTTATTATTTCAATGTATTATTTCAAGGTATTAATTCAAGATATTATTCGCGTAAAAAAGTAACAAAAAAAAGACTTTATATAAAAAAAAATCGATATAAAAAAATATCTGGATAAAATAAGCAATATGAACAATGAAAATGATGAAGATACTAAAAATCATGGAGAAAATTGGAATAATTGGAAAAATATGAAGAAAAAACCAAAAGATCTAGACACATTTTTAAATATTTGGAAATGTAAAGAAGGAGAAAGACCAACACATGCTAGAATACCATGTCATTCAATGAATATAAAAGGAGGTGCATATAATATACCTAATGAAGTATTACCTGTATTTAATAAATTATATAATAAAAAGGTTTTTAGAGATAAAGTTAAAGAATATCTTGTTGAAACGCAGGACAGGATAAATGGAGGTCCTATATTGATAGATTTTGATTTTAAGTTTCCAAAAGAAACTAAAACAAAACAATGGACACAAGGTCACGACGCTGATATAGTGGAATTAGTAGCAGAAAAGTTATGTGAAATGTGTGATTTTTGCGACGATGAAGCAATTAATATTTATATTTTAAAAAAAGATAAAATAGATTTAACACATGATGAATTTACAAAAGAAGGAATCCATATTCATATAGGAGGTATTATGGATCATATTGGACAAATGTTTTTGAGAGATAAAATATTACAAGTTATCGACGAGCAACTTTTTGAAGATTTAGAGTTGATAAATAGTAAAACAGATATATATGATAATCATATTACAAATGGTGGTGGTCAATGGCAAATGTATGGTTCAAGAAAATCACCTAATCATGAAGCATATAAATTAAAATCAATATATACTTGTGTATATTCAGAAGAGAATGATTGTTTTACACAATCAACAATAGAAAAATCCGATTTTCCAAAATTAATTAATAGGGTAAAGTTATTTAGTACAAGAAATAAGGAGTGGACACTATTTACTTATAAGGAAACTATAAAACAAGCAATTAAAAATAAAATAGATAAAAAAATAGCTAATACTCAACAGGGAACTGTATCTTCTGTGGTAAATAAAACAATTATGAATTTTAATATGTTTGTTCAAAATGATATGGTAAATAGTTTAAAAAGTGAAAAAGATTTGGACGATACTATTGAAATCATGTTGAATAGTGTAAATCATATGAATCATACAGTAAAAGAAGCACATTTGTATGTTATGTTATTAAATGAAGAATATTATGATTGTTTTGAAAAATGGATACGAGTTGGTTGGGCATTAAAAAATACACATCCTATATTAATTTTAACATGGATTAAATTTTCAATGAAATCTGATAAATGTTGTTGGGCAGACGTTTCATATAGAATCGATGAATGGAATAGAATGAGTTCAACTGGCGGTTTAACTATAGGAAGTATAATTCATTGGGCAAAAGAATGTAATTTAAGTGGTAGTGAAAATATTTACAATGATAGTATGACTTATTATATAAATCGCTGTTTAAAATCAAAATCATTTAATAAGGAAAAACATGCAATAGCAGAATGGGATCTAGGTATGGTAGCAAAGCATATGTTTGGAAGTAAATATGTTTGCACAGATATTAAAAATAATAAATGGTATGAATTTATTAATAATCGTTGGGTAGCTAGTGATTCAGGGACAACATTGAGAACGAGTTTATCTCAAATATTATCTCGTTTATTTTCAGAACAAGAAAGAAAAATAACAGCAAAAATAAAAAATAAACAATATGAAGTAGGTCAAGAAAAGGAAATTATGTCAAATGCTGCTATCTTTAACAAAATTGCAATTACATTGAGAAAAACATCTGAAAAAAATAATATTATGAGGGAATGTCGTGATATCTTCTATGATAAAAATCTTATTAATAAACTTGATACAAATCCTTATACTATTTGTTTTAATAATGGTATTTACGATTTAGAAAGTAATGAATTTAGAAAAGGTCGTCCAGAAGATTATATATCTTTATGCACGAATATAGATTATATTAAAATTAATTATTCTAATAAAGAACACGTTAAAATTATTGAATTAATTAATGATTTTATGTCGAAAGTATTTCCAAACGACGAATTGAGAGAATATATGTGGAATCATTTATCAAGTGGTTTTGTAGGTCATAATAAAAATCAAACATTTAATATTTATACTGGTTGTGGTAGAAATGGCAAATCTAAAGCAGTAGAATTAATGGAAATGTGTTTGGGTGATTATAAAGCATCTTGTCCTATTACTCTTATTACTTCTAAAAGATCATCTATTGGTGCTAGTTCATCTGAAATAGCTAAATTAAAAGGGAAACGATATGTTGTTATGCAAGAACCGTCTAAAGGAGATGTTATTAATGAAGGTATTATGAAAGAAATTACAGGAGATGACGTAATAGAAGCTAGGGAGTTATATAGTAATCCAATTCAATTTCGACCTATGTTTACTTTTGTATGTTGTACTAATAATTTGTTTAGTATTAAATCCAATGATGATGGGACATGGAGAAGAATTAGAAAAGTCCCATTTGAATCTAAATTTATTAAACCTGGAGATAAAGATTATCCTCCATCAAAAGTTCCAGACGATAAAGAGTTCGAATGTGATTTGGATTTGCCAGAGAAATTGAAAGAATGGAAAGAAATATTTGCTAGTATGTTAATTGAGCGTGCTGTCAAAACATTAGGTAAAGTAAAAGATTGTGCTACTGTAATGGCAGCTTCTAATGAATATAGAAATTCTCAAGATTATTTGATGAAATTCTTCAATGAAAAGATTACAGATGGTTTGCCTTCTGACAAAATATCTAAACACAACATATTTATTGAATTTAAAGAATGGTGGAAAATAGAGAATCCATCTGAAAAAATTCCACCAGCAAATGAATTAACAGAGTTTTTGAACATCAAATGTGGTAAATATAAAAAACGTGGTTGGTGGGGTTGGAAAATTGTATATGAAGGTTATGATGATGAAGATGAATAAATAATTATATAAAATTTTTTTATTATTTAATTATTTACTTAGATGGTATTGGCGGCATAGGTGGTTTTGGCATCCTAGGAGGTGGAACTGGTGGCATAGGTGGTTTTGGTAAATCTATATTACCCGGTAATAAATTTTCAGATGGACTTGATATATCGCTTACAAATGGTAAATTACCAGTAAAATATAAACCATATACTAATATAATACCCAATATTATGTAACCAATGTAAATTGATTTTAGTTTTGAATTATGTAATTCTTTATTTAGTTGTGTTGTAATTACTGGTAAAAGAGCGGGTATTAATAATAAAGCTAATAAAAAGGCATATACTTTTACATTTTTCCAAAGATTTGATTTAAATAAAAAATAAATAATTATTCCAAATAAAATCCAGTAGCCTAATCTTAACCATGGTAATATTTCATTGAAATCGTTTTCTTCTCGCATATTATATTCGGATAATCTTGAAAAAATGTTTTTTTTATCCATTAATTTATCTTTTTCTTCAATAATATTTTTATTGTAAATTTTTTGCATATCATCTACTCCTTTTAATCGTCCATTATAAACATGTTGTGCTTCATAATATTGAATAGAAGCGTCAATATTTCTTATCAAATCATTTATAACTGGTTTTTTTCTATTCCATATCCAATTCGCCATAGCAGTAACATTTTCTGCCGATATATTATTTGCTTCTGTTTGAGCAGAATTTCCCCATGGACCATTATTGTCAATAATTCTTTTCTCATCTTCTGTTAAATCTTCTTGGTCAATTGCATTTAATTTATTGTTTGCTCTTAAATTATAATAATCAGATTTAGCTTTTTTATAATCATTAACTAAAGCTGTTCCAAATAATTTATCTCCAGATGTGCATATAGAAGTTCCTGCTTCATCTTGTAATGTTCCTTGTTGGCATTTTTGTTCATTTCGCAAAACTTCATCTAATGTTTTATATTTAATATAATTTTTATATAAATCTGAATTATAATTGCCTTCAAAATTAGGACCTGTTCCATCATCAAAATGACTATCTAAGGTTACTCCTAACTTTTGTGCTTCTTCATATGCGTTGTCGTATTGTTGTTGAGGTGTTGGTGACATAATATTAATAAATAATGAGAAATTAAAATTATGAACGAACATTTTTAATATTGCTTAAAGGAGGTTGATAAGGTAAAGGACCTCTATTCGTAAAAACTTCGCATTTTGTAGCAAATAAATGATCTGCTAAAGACTGAGATTGTTTTGCTTTATCGCTACCTTCCCTCTCTTTGTTCCATTTTTCATTATCGTGCGATTGTTCAAATTTATTATAATTTTTATCATTGCGTCTAAAATTATCCATAACTCTTCCAATAGTTAATATAAATACGTATGCTATTGTTATACAAATAATACCTATTCCTAACATTTTTGGAAACCATGGCTGTTTCATTAAAAATGTGCATATTAAAATTACCAAAAATCCATATACAACTGTTTTTAAAACTTTTTTATATTCATAATATCTATCATATTCATAATCAGTAATTTCAATTAATTTTTTTTTGTTGTTTTTTTCATCTCTCAAATTTTCAATTTGTCCATTAATATTATCTAATTCTTGTTGTAGAATTTTATTAACTGCTAACTTATCAGCTAAAGCATACTTACCTTCTGTAACATCGGTTATTTTTTTTTCGTATATTTGTTTTAATTGACTATAAAGGTTTGATCTTTCAGTAGATATTTTTTGAACTTCAGCTTCTATATTAGCACCATTATTCATATCACTTTGTAAATTATTTAGTATAGATGTTTCTATAGCTGTTAAACTATCTATAGTTGCCATTATATTTTGGTGTCTTTTTGCTAGATCTATTTTTTCAGCATCTGTAGTACCAGCAGTTCCACTTTGAGCATTTACCATTATATATATATAATTATATATATAATATTTGAATCTAATATAGAATCTAATAATTAATGATAGATTATTCAACTTTTTTTTTAAAACTTGTTATTGTAGCTATCCCTAAAATAAGCGCTAAAACACTCCAAAAAGCAAATTTCATTTTTTCAGAATTTAATCTTAACAAAATATCTTGATTTATACCTATTAATTTATGATTTTTTTCTAGACTCGGATCTACAACAGTATTTCCCATCATATCTTTTCTTCCAAATTTTCCAATTAATTTTTCTAATTCTTCTTGTTTTTTTCTATAATTGTTGTATAAACTATTTTCGTTATCATCTCCAATCTTTCCGCCCATTTCTTTTTCTTCTTCAAAAGCGCGATTTAATGTTTCTTCTTTCTTTGTTAATTTATTTAATTTTGCATTCATTTCATCCATTTTACTTTTCAAAGATGAATTATTATTAATTAATTTTGAATAAACTGTTTCTTGGAATTTTCCCGCCGATGTGTCTTGTTGTGCAGTAGCATTTTTGTTACCGTCTAGTATATAAAATTTTTGTGATTTACATATCTCTTTGTGTTTTGAAAGGTCATCACAACTTTTATAAACACCAGTTCCTTTCATATTTATCATAGAATCTGTAATTCTTCTACCTTTAAAACCTCCACCACATTCACAACAACCCTTTTTTGCTTTTTCGTCAATAGTCTCGTCAATAACACCACCATTTTCTCCGTATGCATCTGTTCCTTTACATTTTTTATCTAATGCTAATTTATTACAATATTGATTTACACTAGCATAAGCAGTATAAAAAGTTTTACCATCCGGAGCTTCTATACTATCTACCTGATTAGCTTCATTATTATTGTGACATGATTTTATATAAGCTCCTTTTAAATGACATCCAACTTTACATGCTTTTTCTTTATCTATATCTTTATTATCCCCCTGCCCATAACTAGTAAAACATGTTGATGAACAATTTTGTAATTGATCTTTATATTTTTGCCATTCTTGAGCTGCTTTTACTGCGCTTCCACTGTAGTTATTAATAAGTTTATCAAAATCATTGGAAAAATCGTCTTTATCTTTTATTAATTTAGCTTCTTGTCTTTTAAAAAGGTCATTAGGGTTATCTCCACCGGGAATTTTTGGAATTTGATATTGGATATCTTTCGCGTTATCATTATCTCCGGGAGAGTAGCCGTCTTTATATATTCTTTTTCCAGCAACAATTTCAACTTTACCGTCAAAATTTTCACGAAAAAGGGTAGATGAATTTAATTTACTATGCGATTGATTAGTTCTTTTAGACATTAAATTTTGTCCTTGAACTAAATTATATTTTGATGTTCTTTCTGGTAATAAAAAATTTTCAAAAACCATATTAGTATATAAATAAAATATATTTTAATTCAGAAATATTTTATTTTTTAAAGAAAGTGTGTAACCCGATTGCTCCTATTGTTATTCCTGCTAGTCCCCATGCTATAAAATGTAAATTAATGGCTCTAATTTGTTCTTGTTTTGAAATCATAGAACTTTCTAGTGAGGCAACATTATTGCCTAAATTACTTAGTTCTTTCATTTTCTGATTTAATTCGTTTTGAGTTGCTAAAATACCAGAAATATCTCGAACTGTATCAACACCCCCTATTTTCATTGGAATATTAACACTTGTTTCATTTTTAAGAGCGTGTAATATTTGCCTATATCCCATATCATCGGCATCTTTTCCGGGTATTTGCTGTAATAATTGCAACAATCCATTTGTAACGGCATAAGAATCGTCAATTTTTTCCATATTATTATTTTCAAGAAGAGTATTTGTATTTGTTGATAAATTAACAGATGCGGCATTGTCACCTGGACCTCTAGCAATTAACTTTAACTCACCATTCAATTCTTTAACTCTATTTTCTAGTGCTACTAAGTCCGTGTCGCTATTTCCCGCTGTATCATATTCACAATTAAAATCCTTTGTTGTAGTTACGTTTTCGATATTATTATATATATCTTTTACGTATATTTTAGTATAATCGCTACATTTTCCAGTGCTTTTTGGATTTTTATGAACCTTACCATGGTGATCAACAAAAAATTCATTCACAGTTCCCTTATCTATATATAAACCCGGATTATAACATGCTCCTTCCCATTTTGTAAAAGTGGTAACTCCTCCTTGTAATTTTAAAGTAGAAGGTGATTCGCTAATGGATGTAACATTTATAGGACATCCTGATTTTATTAAATTCTCACCGGGATTAGTATCGCCTCCTACATTTCCATTAGAACTACCAACTATAGCTCCATTGTCCATTTCTAAATTTCTATATACGCCTAGATTATTTACATAAGCATATTTTGTTTTATTGTCTGTATCTTTCCAAGATATAACTTTTCCTTTATAAGGAGCCCCTTGACTAACTTCTTTTACTGAGTCTTCTTTTTTTGTATAATATTCATTTAATTTTGTATCATATTCATTTAAAATTGTATTATACCAAGACATTTGAGTATTAAATTTTATAGCATTTGCATCTTGTAATGAAGCCATAATAGCATCGTCTGTTACAATTGAAGATGGTATTGATTCTGTCATTCCATTATTTTTTCTTAAAAATAATTTTGCTGCCGAAGCTTGAGAATATATGGTCGGGATTTTTTCATTAGGAAATTTATTATTGTATTTGCGATAGTATAATACTTTGCCATTTTTTAAAATTTCAATAGCATATATATTATTTCCAGCAGTAGAAGCATCTGCCGCATTTAATATTTCATTGTCTTTTTCTTCTTGTTCTTGAACAGACATATTATTATAACCAGGAATATTATGTGTTACGTCAGTATTACTAGAATCATATTTAAATTCAGAACCTACGGCAGTTTCATGTTTCACCATATGATTTTCAAACATTTTCCAATTTGTATTCATATTTGGATTTGTATTGGCTTCAATAAATCCTTCTATAAGTTTTGAATTTGATTTTTTTTCTAAATATTGATAACCGTTTTTTTTTGTAGTAAAAAAATTACCTTGTTTTAAACTATGCATTCTATACAGTAAATATAGAAAACATTTAAGAAATTATTTACCATTTTTTAATTGATTCATAATGAATAGACCCATAATACCAATAGCTGAAATATAATAAACCATTTCTAAAATTTTTTTAGATTTGCCTGTGTAAGTTATATTATTTAATTCTATACCACCATGTTTCTTAAATTCTTGTAATTTTTCAATTTTATTTAATAAAATTTGTTGATCATTTGATAAATTTATATCAGATTTTATAATATGCTCTGCTTGATTTGGAACACCTCCACCATCTGCTAATAAATCTCTTTTTAAATTATCCAATTGTATTATTATTTTATTAAGTTCTTGAGAATGTGTTTTTATTGCGTCCGAATTTTCACTACTATATAATTTACCAATTATTAAATGAGAACAACTATTTCCAGTGCCATCATCTCCTTTCATAAGAAATTCTTTATTTCCACCAGTTTCTTTTGTCATCCATTTACCTTGAGAATCTTTACATACAATTTTATCTAAAATTTTATTAAATTTATTACGATAATAAACTGGAGTTTTCCCACTAAAATCACTACTTCCACCATCTAATATTCTTCTTAGTTTTACTTTATTTTTATCAGGAGTAGAATCACCAATAGAAAAAATTGAACTTCCAAATTCTGCTAAATCATAATTATCACCATTAGGCATATATACAAATATGATATATTATTTAACAGCATAATCTATAATATGGAGCAGTGATTGCTGTTTTACTTTTTCTTAAAATTTTACATACTTGATTTGGTCTTAATCCTATTGCTTCAGCAACAGGGTCATATCTAGAAATTTCTGGCAATTGATTATCATATAAGATATTATATTGTTTCTTTAATTTTTCTGTTTCTTCATCGCTTAACACTGTATGGTTAGGAACCATATCATGTTTTAATATATTAAATCGATAGTTGTTTAAATTATATATAGTGAAATATATACCGTCTTTGTTCCATATCGTATTCATTAATTTTTTTAATGTATCATTTGGACTATCTTTTGTAATAATAATAAAATCATCTTCTTTTGTTAAAATTTCTTCAACGTTATATAAATCATCTATGTATTCGTAAATTTGATTTAATCTTATTTTTCCTGAAAGATGATATTTAATAAACAATCTTCTATCGTCTTCTGGATCATATTTATTCAATAGCATATCTAATTGCTTTTCATTAAACATTTTTTGAATATCACTAATACTTCTATCTTCATAATCTGTAATATTATAACCTCTTTCTTTTACTAGGTCTAATATATTATTTCTTGAAGTATAGATATTTGAAATAAAAGAACTATTCTGCCGTAATTGATTCATTATTATATTATATTAAATATTTTTTAATATAATTCGATTTTAAATTTATTTATCTAAATCTACTTTTACTGATTTTTTTACATTTCCATCATTTCCATTATTGTTATCATCTCCACTCTTTTTATTATCTCCACCACCATCTATGGTAGCTAATGTTTTTATACCTGCTGTATCAATATCATTTAAAATTTTTAATTTTGGTTTAAATCCTATTTCGCTACCACTATCGCTATCACTGTCGCTCCATGATGAAACACTTCCACCACTTTGAGGAGTTGAAGGTTTATTAGGGTCATATTCTGGCGATGTTGGGTGATAAGCTGGTGATATCGGTTGATATGCTGATGGATTATTAGGGTCATATTCTGGCGATGGTGGCTGATATGCTGATGGATTATTAGGGTCATAAGCTGGACTAGGAGGTTTAGTAGGGTCATATTCTGGCGATGTTGGTGTCAATAAATGTTCATATCCAGTAGTTGTTGAATCAACTGGTTGATTTAAATATTGTTGTTGTGTTTGTGTTGGAATTTTTATTGTTAAATCAGATTTTTTTGTTGGTCTTTGAAATACAGAAAATTCTTCATCGAAATCGTCATCGTCATCTATCTCAGGTAATGATGTTACTGGCATAGTTTTTATTGGTTGTCCAGGTATCATTGTTACCCCCTGTTGCATAGTTCCAAATTGTTGCATAGAACTAAAAGTATTAGTATAACCAAATTCACCTTCATTATCATAAATATTATTATATGTTTGTCCAAAAACCATATTTGTTGAATCGTAAAATGGATTTTGAGGAACATCGAAACTATTCTCTTCATATTCTTCTAATGACGGTTTGAAATCTTTTAAACGAAATTTACTTTCTTCGGCTAAAACTTTTTTATATAAAGCATCTTCATATTCTTTATATGTTTGAAATCCGGTTATTCTTTTTAAATCATGACCTTTTACTAAACTCATTAATTGATTTACATTATCTTCTGTTATAATTCTCATTTGAACATTCATACATTGTAATTCTTGCATTAATAATTTAAAAGCGTATGGGACACGTATAATACTAAAATCTCTTCCAAATCGATTAACATTCACTACATTAAATTGTTGATCTACATTTTTAACAAATTTTATTGGACCATCAGCAAAAGGACACAAAAACAAGTTTTGTTTTTCATTATATGCGGCTACATATCCTGTTTGATTACAAACAGCTACGTAAAACTCATCACCTCTTACTAACATAGAATCTTTTATAAAAGCATTCATACCATGAGCCAACAAACAATCGCGGTCCATTTCGCCTATTCTCAAACCACCATCATTAGCTCTACCTCCCACAGTTTGTCTTGTCAAAACTGTTCTAGGTCCTCTTCCTCTGTAATTAATTTTATCTTTTGGCATATGTTTTAATCGTAAATAATATGTTGGACCTATATAAATATCTGCTTCTAATTGTTCTCCTGTCATACCATTATACAAAATTTCATGACCGCTTTTTTCCAATCCTGCATTAACTAAATATTGACCATAAATTTCATGTTGAGAACCTTTATTGTTAAATGCTGTACAATCTCCGAAACCACCAAAAATAGCACCAATTTTAGAAGTAATAGTCTCAACCATGTGGCCGATTGTCATTCTTGAGGGCATAGCATGAGGATTCACTATTATATCTGGAGTTAGACCTGTTGAAGTAGTGGGCATATCAATAGCGTCTAAAATAATGCCTACGGTGCCTTTTTGTCCTGCCCTTGAACAAAATTTATCACCAATGGCGGGCTGTCTATGTGCTCTTATTCTTACTTTCGCTATTCTTTTTCCTTCTTGACCTTCTGTTATAAATGCTTTATCTACTACTCCAACAGCGCCTTTTTTTGGAAAAACAGACATATCTACTAATGTATTAGATTCGTCTTGAACTACTTTTCCTATTAATACTGTTTTTTCATCAACTATAGAGTTTTCTTTAATAATACCAGTATGTTTATCTAATTTTGAATAATCATAACCTGGTTTTAAACCAACTACATTATTGTCTTCTATATTTAAAAATTTAGTATCTATATTTGTGTTTCCTACCTTAGAGCTTTCTTCAAAGGTTTCATATACTTCAAATTTGGTAGTGCTAAAACCACCTCTTTCTAAAAATCCACGATTAATAATAACAGCATCCTCCACATTAAATCCAGAATAACACATAATAGCTACAATAGCGTTTTCCCCATAACTATGTTCATCTTTTGTAGAATATGTATAATATCTACTTTTTGTGAGTGGTATTTGACCATAATTCAACATTAATCCAGTTTTATCAACTCGATTGCGATAATTAGTGTGAAATAAACCAACGCCCTGTTTTCCTTGACCACATGAAAAAGCATTTCTAGGATAAGGATTATGTTCAGGAAATATTATTTGATTTGCCATAATACTTAATATTAAAGAAGGATGAATTTCCTCATTAGTAATTCTTTTTTCTTTATAATTCTCTCTTTTTTCGCTATTTTTTGCCAATATCATTCCTTCAGCTTCTTGTGTATCTACATATTCTAAAACAGCTGCTTCTTTTTCTAATGTTTCTACTCTTTTTGATGAAGAATAATCAGTTACATTACTACCAAAACCATTTATTAAATCATTCCATGATAATTCGTCACTATCGTATAATTTTAAAATATTACCTCTTTCATAACTCATTTCGTCATTATACATATAAAATAATGGTCGTATAGGTCTCCCACCATCTGTAAAAATATTTATTTCGTTTAATCTAATATTAAAATAAATACTAGTAAATGTATCAATAATATTATTTCTTTTATGTAATCTCATCAACTTACACATCTCAATAGGAGATACCGTATTTCCTATCCAAAGACCGTTTATAATTACTTTTGTTGTATT
>Ga0181406_1000044_pt1 | contig 43664 bp, 42 predicted proteins | sample 29SPOviralmetaG_FD_130135 | JGI IMG/M metagenome (GOLD analysis project Ga0181406, IMG submission 130135) | Marine viral communities from the oligotrophic San Pedro Time Series (SPOT) site, San Pedro Channel, CA, USA - 29 SPOT_SRF_2011-12-20 | ecosystem: Environmental > Aquatic > Marine > Strait... | reverse complement strand
CCTTGCGAAAACTATATATACCCTTAAAAAACCCTTATAAACCTTGCGAAAACCTTAAATACCCTAAAAAAACCCTTATAAAGTTATCGCAAACACTATATACTCTCTCTCTCTCATATATAAGCCCTTCGGGGGCGGGGGCGCCGCGTCCGGCCTGTTAATACATTAGGCTGACAGTATATAGTCTTTTCTTGGGCCGGAATGTTTAATAAGGTGGTTCCCGTAGGATGGTCATGGCGAGATACAACCTAAACCTACGACACATTGACGACCTTGAACACGAACCTGATTCGTACACCATTGCGGAAAGCAACAAGGACTATGTGATTCTTGCATTGCTCGGGGCGCTGGCGGCACAAGGCTTTTACACCACCGAGGGGTCAGACTACTAGACGGAATGTTCATATACTTGGTTCCCCTCCTCGGTATATGAACGCAAATGACTGGGAGATAGCCCACATCGGAAACCTAGAACACGACCAACACAGGATTGAAATTGTCAACGAGAAGACCGGCCAAACTGCATGGGGCTATGTGATGGTGATGGAAGACTAGGGGGTATATAGTCTTTTTCTCTCTCTTCTCTCTCTACCTTTTAAAAAAAGGGGGGTAAATCTCGTATCCGTCCCCGTGTATCCATATGACTGTCGGCTTATAGTCTTTTCCAGCGCCGGAATGTTAATAAGGGTGGTTTCCCTACTAGGTACATGGCGAAACTATTTGACATGATAAAAATTTGCGACGACTGCGGCGATGTGACCCCCCTAGGATTTTGCCGATGGTGCGATGAGTAAACCTAGTGCAGTTTTTACACTAAGTTTCTCTCTCTCTATTTTTTTGCTTGCGGGCGCGTTATTCCCGTACCCGTCCCCGTTTATCCATAAGGCAGACAGTATATAGTCTTTCGCAAGTGGCGTTTAGAAGTGGAAAACGCTTACGGATGCACCCCCCGGCGGGATTCAACCGCCGGCGAGAGTCTTCCGCACTCCGATACAGGCTCGATTGTCCCGCCGTAAGCGTTCTCCAAACTGACCGAGTAGGAGTTTGCACTTAAGGCTTTCGGGCCGTCGCTATTTCGCGCCCGCGACCCATATCCAAAGGGATGTACCCTTATAGTCTTTTCCAAGTGTTATCCTCGCTCGGCTTCGCCTCGCTCGGCTCCGATACACCTAGGGCTGAAGGCATATAAACCTTGGGTTTAGGTAAACATAGTAAAGGCCGAAAATAAAAAGTCATCCCATTACATATAAGCGTTATGGTTGATGGATAAGTTAATAAGGAAATGCGCCTGTGTTAGCCCCGTAGGGTATAGCCCTGCACGATGTGAATGAAATGACAGATAATGAAAAAATGAGAGATTGCCCAACGGACGGAATGACAGAAGCGGAGAAGAAGGCCTTCATAAGAGGGTTTGAGATGTGCGAGCAGTCGATATGGTGGGGACCAATGACGAATAATTGGCCCTATCGAGTAGAACACGGATGCACCTTGCCCCCGGCGGTAGTCGCAGAAAGAAAAAGGAGAGTAGCAGAAAGACCAGCCTTATTAATGTTGGGTGAGGGGTGTGACCCCGTAAATTAGGTGTAAAAACTACACTTAGTGAGCGGCACCCTTAAGTAGGTACCCCCCCTAGCATGGTCATGGCGAACCTAACTGCAACCATGAAGAAGAACCTAAGAACGCTGGCCCAACTAAGAGCCGCCGGAGTCAGAACGAACGAGTGGGGCTACCCACTAAACTATACCCACGTTGGGAGCGGACAATACCTATACAAGGAATGGCTAAAGGAGGTGGTTCAATGAGCATGAGCCGCCGGCACTTCAGGAAACTGGCCGCCGCTATCAACGAGACCTTTGAGGAAATGGAAAACGGACAAGACCGCTATTCTGGTAAGGGAGGAGTCGAAGTGCTAATGAGCAAAATTATGAAAGTGTGCCGAAGTGAAAACCCTAACTTTGATTCAGGCCGATTTTACGCAGCATGTTATCAAGAGGTGGTCGATGCATGACCCTATAAAGGTTACTCTCTCTCTTTCTCTCTCTCTAAAAAGGGGGGGGAGGGGAAGGCCCCGCGTCCGCGTCCGTTTACCTATGGGCTGAACGCTTATAGTCATTCCGACTCCGCCTCCCCGACCCCATACCAGATGGGCTGTCCGCATATAAACCTTGGGGATTATTGCTTGTTCGTGCATCGAGAGCCTGAAAACCCAGCCTTCATATACTGATGGCCCCTACGAGGGGTATGAGTCAGCAACCGCTAACGAAGCCTGCCCCTATGATGCCCGACCTTGTGTTCACACACACCCAGTCCGATGGCCGTGAGATTTTCTTCGGCCAGCCAATCGGTTCCCACAACATTTGGGGCCGAGTCGAGAGAGTCGTTCCAACCGTCATGGTCGGAATTGGATTTGCCACCTTCTACTGGGATGAGGAAATCGACCACTTGGCCAAGACCCGCCGAATTCTAGCCATGAAGGAAAAGAGAGGAACATGGACGGTCGCCTTCGACCCAAAGTGGGAGGTCGTAGGGGTGTGAGGGTATAAAGGTTTCTCTCTCTCTTTCTCTCTCTCTTTTAGGGGGGGGTGGTGCGGGCGCGCGCCGCGCCGCGCCCATGATGAGATGGGCTGTCAGTATATAGTCATTGTGGGCCGTCGCTTTCGCGTCCCAAAATCCATACCGGATGGGATGGAGGCTTATAGTCTTGACTATGCGTCATTGTCCCCTCAAAGTTTAGGGTTCCCTAAAAATAGGGGCCGGCGACCTAGGGTCGGGAAGGGTGGGTAGCCTATAATGGTTCCGCGTCCGCTACCCCCCCAAAATTGCAAAAAAACGGAAAAAACACCCCTCGGCGGGGGTCAGGCCCCTGCGCCGGCAAGAAACCTAGTATATAGTGTTGCGGGGTTCCTGAGCGGATATCATTATAGACTACCCTAGCATCAGGGAGTTTAATGGATGATTACACACCAACCCAGAAAACAAACAACGACCGCCACCAAGAAGGGTGCATCATGAGGACTTGCACCGGATGTTCCCAAGACGGAGGTGATTACTGATGGGGAAACATGACTGGCTACGAGTTCATCGGCACTTCAGAACCGCCCAAGAGGTATCGGAGCAGGAGGCTAACGAGGGACACACCGTCCTTGTAGCCCCTCAAAGCATCATGTTCAAGGGTCAATATCCTTGCATGGTATGCAACACCAAGAAGGAGCCTACCTACTCCAACAGGGTACTACCAAGCATAGGTTGGTTCGATGGATACACCTGCCCTAACTGCAAGGCAAGAACCTCCGAGGGAGTAGCATACATCACCGACGCTAACTGGGTGACCACCTGCAACAAGACCGGCAGAATCCTAGTGCTATGGACTACAGGAGGTGATGAGTAATGCCCTTCAAGCCAGTCCTATCCTATAGCCACACTCAGACTGATGGTATCTACTTCGGCAAGGAAACCAACTGCGGGTTGTGGTACGTCTGCACCTACATGATGGATATCGAAAGCATGACCTGCAAGAGGAAGGCAGGAACATGGGGCCTAGCACGCCCACTACACTTGGAGGTGATATGATGGCAGTAAGTGAGCAGACCAAGAAGCAGTTCTTCATGTGGAGGGAATTGAAGAAGGAGAATGAAATGATATGGGCAACCCTTGTGAGAATGCAAGAAGTATCCGAGCGAATGGACCGAGTATATGAGGCCAAGATAGCACGCCTAGAGGCCATCATTTCCGAGTTGGGTGGTGATACCACCTGAGATTCAAAAGAGTCCAGCAGGGGACGCTTAGAACGTAAGGAAACACCATTACCGTTCGATAGGCGACGGTAAGATTTGATAATATCCGCCAAAACCCAGCGTCTATGTCCGGCCCCACACCGCTAACCACCGCGAGTGATTTCTGAAATTTTTTTCAAATTTTCGTTTGTAGCACTAGCGCTCTTTCTTTTGCCGCTAATTGGGTCGGTGTACCAAACTCTAGGAGTCTCTCCCTTCCAATTGCCGCCATGAAACTCATAGTCGCTCTCCAAGGGGACATCCCAGTTCCGTTCCCACGTTTTCAGACCCTTGCCCTGTTCGTACTTCTTGCCACTAGTCACAACCCCGTCCTTCTCGTACTTCCTGAGAATGGCCCCGGCACTATAGCCATTCAACTGTGTCCAATGCTTGCTGATGTGATGATTCGCCAAATCTGCAATCTCTATGCTTGTCAGCGGATTTAGCGCCCAATGACTACATAGAACCTTCTCTATCGCCAGCGCATAGACCTTTCTCCTAGGCATCGGCCCATGTCTACGTCCGTCCGGGTCTTGACGTTGGAATTTCTTCCCCGTCACCTTGCTTCTCGTCTTTGTTGCATCATTTCTTGCTTTTATCTGTCCCACTATTCATCCTCTCCTTATCACTCTACCCCCAAGACCCGTAGTATCACTTCTGTGTACCCCTGTTCTGGTTGCACCCCCTGTCCACTCACTCTTCTTCATTGTTCCCATGACTACTGGATAGTCGGGAGTGCGATGTGTAAATTGGTCAAGCGCATGAGCCAATGCCATAGCACAGTCGTTATGCCGACCCAAATCCACTATATCACCCTCTCTCCACGCATGACTCTCCAACTCCTCCAATAGTATATTAACCTGCTGCCTAGTTGCATCGTTACCATAGGGCATACATACCAACTCCCTCTCAAACCAAACCCTCATTCGATTCATCAAGCCCTGCTTCAGCGTCTTGTTGCTGACCTTGCTCTCCCTATAGTCTATGACCGCACCCTTCTGAGCCAAAAGACTCTCGTACATCTGTTGGAAGCCCACGGCCTCAACCGCAAACGCCGGAGTGCCATACCTCTTACTCCATTCTATTATCATATCGGCCTGTCGCGCGGGAGGAAAATCATTCCTACGCCATATATCGACCAAATGAATATATCCGTCACTATCTTGCTTCAAGCATACCATAACTGAGTAGTCCTGTCCCAGACCGTGTGCTGGGTCGAAACCAACCGCATATTTGCAATCATCGAACTTTTCCTTCGTCAAAATAGAATCCATATCGAGATTCTTGCGCGTGAGTGCGCGTGGATACACACTAGCCTCATCGTCAATCACCTTACACAGGTACTCCTGTATGAAAGACAACTCTCCCATAGCGTCCTTCTGCTCTAACAGAAACGCAAGAGGGCGAAACTCCGGCCACAACTCCACGGGCTTAACGCTTTCAGGGTCAGCCTTGTATTCCTCCCAATTGGGAATGCTAGACCAAACACCACTCTTCCACGCGTCGTTCTGCAACATTTCGGTATGGTACAAATCAACCATGCTCATAGGAGTACCCACGCAATAGATTGCAGTACCGGGACTCAGCATAGGCGTCACTTTCTTACGAAACCAATTCCTCAGACCCGTCCAATCCATATCACCACTATCGTCAATAACGTCATCGAAAGCGATACAGGCGGGATGCTCGCCACGAATAGCAGCCCCAACGCTAGTAGCCCTAATCCAAGCCCCGTTAGTAAAGTGCAACTCAAGTTTATTGCCCTTCTTCGTACTTAGGAATCGTGACAACTGTGGGTGCCTCTTCATATCCTCCCTTATCTCCTCAAGCCTCCTAGTAGCCAAATCCTTGCTCGCTGAGAACATCCAACAGGTGAAGGGCTTGTTGCGCCACTTCTCAAACAAAGCACAATGGAGTAGTTTTACCCTAAGAGTAGTTGACTTGCTGTGGTCCCTAGGTGCAATCACGCAAACCCTATGAACTTGAGCGCCTTCGCGCTTTCCGTACATATCCATCCATTCGCCAATGTGGTCGCCCCAAGTATAGCCCAACCAACGGTAGAAGTAGGAAACATCGTTCCTTGACCTTTCCATCGAGAAATCTAAATTGAAACTACTCATCCTTAACCACCGGGGCAAACAGATTACCAGTCAGACCCACCTTCTCATCAATCATATGAGCGCAGATACCCGGCCTCGACAAGACATATCCCTTTCTGTAGTGCCATCTGTCATCACCAGCCAAAGAAGGCAATTGTATGACCATAGCCCCACCCTTCTCTATAACAGACTGGTGATGCAAATGACCGTGGAACCAAATCTTATTCTCGCACTTACCCCAATTCTGCCATGACTCCTTAGCCATGAGAGAAGGCAAATCAGCACCCTTGACACCGTCACCATGAGTGAAGCCGAATAGGGTGTTACCGTATGTGACATACTGTCGCAGTTTGGGGTCAACCACTATGGTCACATCCTCTATATCCTCGTAGATAGCCTTCAGATACATCATAAGTGCAAGTGCAAGATGCCTATCGTGATTACCGCGCATGAAGATTACCTCCACAGGAGATACCATCCTCAGTAACTCTATATGCTCTCGCGCTAACTCGCAACCATCCATGAAGATTTGAGTCGGGCTTGCAGACATATCCTGTGGTGTGCCACTAGTAGTCATACCCTGCTCGTTGTCGATATGGAACCAATCAGACCCAGTAGCCAAGAATATCTTGTCGGGCCTGCCCGGAAGTCTACTTATTAAGTTCTCAGTCCTGTTAATAAGTCTTGACTTAGCCTCTTCGGTATCATACTTGTTGCCTGTTTCGTCAATCCAGCAAGAAGACCCGTAGTGGAGGTCAGTAGGAGAAATCACAATAGCATAGGGGTCAGCAGTACCCATTTTGATTTTAGGGACCGACTTTCTGGGAAGGCAGCCTTTACCCAACGATGCCTTGAAGTCATTGTAGAAAGCCTCATCGAGAGAGCGCCATTTATGAGCATCCTTAGCCATAGCCGCGTAGTGCGCCCTTTTCGACCTCTTTAGAGCAGAATTCCTCTTAAGTTCAAGATAATCCACCACCAAGTCATCCTCGCTCTTGTCGATAATCTCCTCATCAGTATAAGGGGACATAGGATGGCGCCAGTTGTGAGCCTTGATGTAATCTTGCATCCAAAGCATGGGGTATGAGTATTCAGCCGCAAGTTCAGCAACCGTGAACCTACCTCCCTCATTGGAGTAGTGCTTTTTCATTTTGCGGTGAGTATCGCCGTCAACCTCGATAATTTGGTTAGCCTGTTGTATGAACGTAAGATATATGTCCTTATCCTCATCATAATAGGTTTTCATGCCCTTTGGTGGCTCTATGGCATACTGCTCTTTCATTTCATCTGGGATTTGAGTAGTAGTGTCATAGTTCTTCTTACCAGTAAATACGGTATAGGTTATCTGCCCCCCAGCCTTCTTCCAGCGATAGATAGAGGTTCGCCACCCATCCACACTACGCGTAGGCTCGATTTCATGTAAGAAACGAGCAAAAGCACTCTCACTTTCGAACTCCTGTTCAGTAGCATACTTCGTTATTAGGTCTTGTCCGCCGAGCATTTTAACTCGACCGGAATAGTTTCGCCCCCCTGCGGCCATTAAACTAATCCAAGAGGGGGGGATATATAACCGTTGCGGTGAACAGTATTAATTTTATTCATTTTGCACTTTACAGAAAAAATAAAACGCAATACTGCAAGACACTCTCGTAATTCTTTTTTTGTTTCAATAGTGTTTTTGGATGGGGGCCGCCTATTACCACTACTTGTTAACATAACTTAGTAAAGTTATAGTATTTTTGAAACACACTATAGAAAGAATTAAACAAATAGAAATAATTCACGCAGTACCACATTTTAATTTTTCAGTAAATAACGGAAATAATAGAAAAATATAGGGAAAAGGTTAATAAACAGTCGTATTTAGGTATAAACATGGCCGAGCGTAAGTGGTATCAGTTCTGGGCCTCGTCAAACGAGGAAACCCCACAACTAAATAGAAGAGTAGGTATGAAGAGAGAAGGATTTAAGGCAGTAGCAGGCATACCAGACCTCGTAAGAGATACGGAAAGGCTCAACAAGGATAGCAACTACGACAACGAGTTTGATATGTATGACCTTATGCTCAAACTAGACCCCGAACTAAACGGTGCAGTCCGAGCCGTCAGCCTAACTGCCAATAACTACGAAATCAATTACGACAAGGGTAAGAACGCTGCTATCCGCGATGCTATCAAGGAACTGGTCGAAGACACGCTAGACTTCGATGACATCCTAATCACCGCTCTCAGAAACCTCATGGTCTATGGGAATGACATAAACAAGATTGTGGGTAAGGAAGGAGATGGGATAACCGACCTACAAAGCCTACCAATCAAGCAACTGACTATTGTAGACGAGAGAGGGGGGCTAGATAGCACCTTCGATGCATCGGAAGACAACCCCATTACGCGCCCAGTCAAGTATATGCTACGCGAGATGAAACTAAATACGCGTGAGATACCCGCAAACGAAATACTACACATTCGCGTAGACTACCGCTCTAACTGGTTCGTTGACAACAGGGGCAGAAAGACCTACGGCGTTTGGGGCGCATCACGATTCTCCGCGCTCAAGCAAGCCATACGCATGAAGTATAACAGTCTGAACAACCGCCTATCCCTTGAGGATAGCATGACTAAGCAGTACATCACCATAGACCAGTCTGCTATCGAGCATATCCAAGACCCAGCAGAACAGGCTGAAAGACTAAGCCACATTATGGATGAGGTTATCAAACTATTCGAGGGACTGCGAGGCGACCAGATACCCGTTCTCCCTCATTACGTCGATTTGCATCACGTTGACTTGGAGAATAGCCTACCCAATAGCGGTGACTTCCTCGATGCAATCAACGCAGACATAGCCGCCGTACTACAGGTACCGCGTGTGGCCGCAGGTCAGGAGAAGGGAAGTACCTTCGCTGCGACTTTCAACGCAAACCTGTGGGCAGTCCAAGCAATCAGCAGAATGCATAGCATACTAGCCCAGCATTGCCGTGAGTTGTTCTCCATCCACCTAAACCTCTTGGGAATAGAGCATAAGAAGGCAGACCTACCTACAATCCGGTTCGACGCAATGGATAGCGAAACTCCACTAAACGTCATGCAAAGAGTCACGATGGGATACGATGCCGGTCTACTAACCCTTAACCAAGCCCTTGATATTCTAAACCTACCAGAAGAGTCTGACGGTAACGAAAGAAAGGACTTATCACCAGTCAATATAGCACCTACGGAGACAGATAGCGAACTACCGCGCGAAAACTCTCAACCCGGCGCAGAAGAAAATATTGAATAATCACTTCTTTTATGACAATAGTATGAGCGGAGATGAGGAACAGAACATAATTCAGGAATTGAATGCTCGATTCCAAGAATTACGAACCCTAATGATAACCATAGGCTCAGTTATAGCAATGCTACTAGCGGGCCTCAACGAAGTGGGTTTTATCAATTTTGCAGTAGACGCCGTTGTTGATTGGGTCGAGAACGACCCCGACAGAAACCCCTACCTACCAGAATGCGAAGAAAATTGGGCTATAATAGCAGACCACTATATCGTAGATGGTGATTTGTATGTCACAGTAGATATACTAGACCAGATGTGGTGCAACAACGTGCATACTGTGTATTACAATTTAACCTTTGAAGGAGAGGAGTATAGCGAACTAAGCGCGCCATTCAGAAACACCGATACTGGTTTATTTACATTTGAGAGTATTTCCGAGGGTACGCATAGAATAAATATCCTTGTAGAGAATGGTAGTATTCTACTTTATGCCCTAGAGATAATTGACTTTGAGTACGACCAAAGCGAAGAGGAGAATGCAATTTATGGTTGCACCGACTCTGCTGCTATTAACTACAACGAAACCGCTACGCACGAAGACGGCTCTTGTGAGTACGAGGAAGAGGAGGAGGAGATAACTGAGGATTGCTACGCATACATCTATGATGCAATTTCCTACTGGGCCGAGAATAACACTTCAGTTTACAACGAGTTTGACGTTGATTTCTCCTGTCAAGCAAACATTACCTTTACTCTAAAGGTTGAATTGCTAGATAGTCGCAATAACTCAATCCTAGACATGGAGGATAATTTCACTACATATCATATGGAATGGGATTCTAAATACTTAGATTTCTATAGTATAGAAGACAAATATGATGAGGCATACGCCGTAAACTTTAATCTGTTTTATGATGGGGAGTTAGCGGATATACTATGGAAGGAAATACAATAGTCCCGTTATTGATTATTGTTATAGGCGGTATGAATTGGGGTTTCTCAATATGGTTTGCTAACTGGTCTTATCGTAAAAGAAAGAAGCATTGATAAATCAGACAACACCTCACGCTATCATGTCATGCGGATGCGGTTGTGGTGGCGAGGCAGTAGCCTACGAAGATTGGAATGAGGAAAATGTGTCTGCGGCAGAATACCAAGGGCGCAAGGTTACACTTAACAAGCCCTTTAGAACTAAGGGCGCTTCTAAAAAGTTTGGTGTATATACCAAGAATGAGAAGGGTAATGTTGTTCTAGTGAGGTTTGGCGACCCTAACATGGAAATCAAGAGAGATGACCCTGCTAGGAGAAAGTCATTCCGCTCTCGACACAACTGCGATTCTCCCGGCCCCAAGTACAAGGCACGATACTGGTCTTGCAGACAATGGCGAGGCGGTACAAAGGTCGAGGCAAACGTTCCATGCGGTTGCGGTTGTGCAGATGCTTGTGACTGTGAAGGTGAGTGTGTGTGCGCTTCCGACGCAGAAGCAAAGAGGAAAGATGACCCATGCACAGAAGGATACGAGCAATACGGTATGAAGGACAAGAACGGTAGGCAAGTTCCAAACTGCGTACCTATCAAGAAAAAGGCAAAGTTAGAGGTCTGTTCAGATTGCCAAACCCCGCAAGCCTGTGCAGAACACGACTCTTGCATGGGTACTGTAGAGGCAGCAGAACCCACACCAAAGGATGGTGAGACACATTCAGAATACATGACACGTTGCCAAGAGGCAGGCTACTCTAAGGAAGAGTGCATGAAAGCACACGAAGGACATGAATTTGAGGTAGAAGGCTACAAAGAGGAAGAGGAGGAAGCAGGCATGTATAAAAAGAAATATGCTTCTGAGTGTGGTATAGACGAAGAGTTTGTAGACGGCGAGTGCAGAAAGATTGCCGTGACGCTTGACCTTTCCATAGATGCTACTAATGCCTTTGTGGAGGCTTCCACAGGAAATACTATAATTGAAATTACAGGAATTGCTTTCCATGAGGGGTTCAACAAGAACGCTTGGGCAATTACCTCCGAGGGTGCGAGAAATGTTGCGCGACAAATGGAAGGTGCAGACCTTACATTGGACCATCCCGACCCGTTGAAGGGCGAGAGTGGTTTTGGCCGCAATATGGATGGTGGTGTAGCAAAGGCCAATGTTGGCATAATTCTTTCTGCTACTTTCCTTCCCACTATAGGTGGTGGATATGAAGTAAGATACATCGCTCATGTGACAAGGCCCGAACTGTTTGAGAGTTTAGAGTCCGGCCTGTTCTTAAAGGATGATTACGGTGTTAGCATCGGCGGGTCGGGCATACCAGTATCCGCAGACGAAGACGGAATAACATTCGGAGAGGACTTCACATTCGACCATTTGGCTATTGTGTATCGCCCAGCCTATAATCGCGCTAATATAGAAACGGTCAAGAGAATCGAAAAAGAGGAGGTTCTCAAGGCAACCTTTATATCACACTCAAAGCCTGACGAAAATTGTAAGGATAAGGTGAATAATATGTCAGACGAAAATATTACCCCAGAAATCGACTACGAGGCTCAGATTGAGTCCTTGAAGGCCGACCTCGTTCTTGCTTCTTCTCGCGTTAGCGAGTTTGAGGCTATGGAAGAGGCCCGCGCTGAAGAGGCTCGCGCTTCTCTTGTTGAGAAGGCAACTGAGATTGGAATGTCCGGTCACGAAGACCTACAGTCAGAAACTCTTGAGAATCTGATTGCTTCGTGGGAAGCATCCCACCCAGAGCCAACCGCAGTCGAGATGAAGCCCATAGACGAAAGCCCAGTAGAGATGGAAGCGCCAGTTGTTGCCTCGGAAGAGTCAAAGCCTGTAGTCGCTAACTTCCTAAACGGTACTCTAGTAGAGTCCGATGAGGATATCTACGCTCGATGCTACAACGCATGGGCAAGCGCATGGAACGGCACACTCGCAGGGGATGAAGGCAACATGAAGGCCAAGACCTACGAACAGATAAAGGAGATGATTTGAAATGGTAAACTTCGCAGACCCAATTGATGCAGTAATGATAGACGACAAGATATGCAAGGGACCGGGCAAGATTCTGACCTTTGACTCAACCAACAACAAGGTTGACCTATCCGCAGCAACCGAGGTTGCTCTAGGTATCTCAGCAGGTGAGTCCGAGAGAGCCGCAGGTGGTTCAATGGACATAACCGCAGCAACGGTTTCCTTCTACCCACTAGGCGGTGTCCTAATGGTTCAGTCCAAGGCAGGGGACGGTTACACAACTGGATGCACGGTTTACGTCGGTGCAGACGGACTAGCAACCTCAACTGCTGGTTCAAACAAGAAACTCGGTCTTTACGTTGGTAAGGCACACACGGCACCAGCCCTAGTGGATTCAGGTGCAGGTGACGGACTAACTAACGCAGGGGTCACAGGAACGGCTACCACAGAAGGTGGCATGATTCCAGTAATGACGGCGGGGGCCGCAATAGCATAGGATGGTGATTAAGTATGGCAAATGATACATTGGAACAAATACTAAACGTGGAAGCAGCCGCAGGGCCTTTCTCAACAGGTGACGCAGTAATAGAGCAAACGCTAAGGGACTTTATCCAACTACAGTCCACTACTATAGCAGTAGGGACAAAGGTTGTTGGTGTTAGGTCAGTACCTTGGATGGACTTCAAGTGGTACACCGGAGTTAACGGAACTTTCTCCTACCCACTAGACGACAACGCCATCGTTGACCCGACCAAGATTGGGACGGACAACTACTCGACCAAACTCTTCAAGGGACAGGGAAGGGTCACTTTCCTTGACTCCGTGAGGCTACGAGGAGAGTCGTGGGAGAACATCGACAGGCAGCAACTCGGAATTATCCGCGCTCGCGCAGACAAGATTGACGCAACGATTCTATCTGCTCTCGCAGCAGGTGCAGGTCAGACACTAGCAGCATCAGCAGCCTTCGGGTCTGCTGGCGCAGACGAGGAGGGCGACCTTCTTTCCGCTATGGACCTAATCTTCGCTAACGGAAGAGTTTCTGGTGACGAGCCACTCGCTCTAATCCTACCAGCAAGCAAGAGAAGCGCTATGCTCAACACACAACTCTTTGGAAACGTGGTCGAGTCGCTACAGTCCCACATGGGACGCATCGCTAACCTAACAGTCTACTACTCAAGGGATAGCACCGTAGCAAGCGACGCTCTACTACTAATCCCCGGTTCAGAAACCGCTGAGTTCTTCCAATACAACGGAGAGGGCTTCATGGAGACTGAGTTGACAAGACTACCCGGTGTAGGTTTCGACTGGCTACTAACTTCCTTCATGGGAACTGTAGTCCACGAACATACCGATGGTGCCGCAGACGGAAAGAACAACAGAATCTTGAAGATAACTGGTGTCGCTTGAGGTTGGTGATTTAGGTGCCAAGAAACGTTAAACTCAAGGGAGTAATGGACGGACGAATGGTCCGCGCTATGGACGACGGCGAGGACTTCGGATTTATCCCTGTGATGATTAGGATTAACACGGCTGCTGGTGCAACTAACTCGGTTTCTCTAACAATGGAGAGGGCTTTTACAGTCATAGACTTCATGGCTCACAACGTGGGTGGAAACGGAACATCCGGTGACAAGTGCCAACTCTTTAACGATAGCAGCGCAATCTCAGACCAGATGGATTTGAACATCAACGACAACATCTATGCAAGAGCCGTATCTATTGATGACGCTCAGATGGAACTTGCCGCAGGTGGTACTCTTAAGGTCACGGCAACTGATGGTGGCAGCAGCGACCTAAAGGCTATGATTTGCTACGTCACAGGATATTACCACAAGTAGGTGTCTTGAATGGAAACATTTACTGACGACGACGGCGTGTGGGAAGTTTCAATGGTAGGTAAGAGGACAGTAATGACTCTTGTTGAACCAGCCAAGAAGAAGGCAGCACCAAAGAAGAAGAAGGCTGCCAAGAAATCTAAGAGCGAGTAAGCATGGCTAAGAAGTTATCAAAGGCACAGTTAGTGTCTAAACTTAAGAAGCAGGGTATTCCTGTTCCCAAGTCTGCTAAGGTCGAAGATATGGAACACAGGCTCAAGCATTGGCAAAGTGGAGATGGCTTCATGGTGAGGCTACTTAGGCACCCCGTTGATTCTCGATGGAAGGACCACCCTGTTCAATTACTCAAGGATAAGAGTCAGTTGTATTGGATACCACGAAGCGAGATGGCTAAGGAAATTCTAGAAAGTAAGATTGTAATGAATTTGGGTAATATTGCGGAACCTTCAAATGACGCTCAAGTTATTGACGTACCAACAGACTACCGGACGGTGAAGCAACATGGCAGTAACGACAGCGCAGATTCGTGATTTGCTCAATAGACCTAGAGGACTCAATGACGGAACCATAAATGAGTACATTACCATTCGTACCGCAGAAGTCAATAAGAAAGCAAGAGCAGCCACCTACGTTGGTGGAACTGCTGATAATGTACCATCGGACGCACTTAAAGAATCTGCTATCAAAATGATGGTATGCGCGGATTGTCTTAGGGTTCTCGTAGATACTATCCCAGCATGGGTGCCTGAGAAAGAACAGGGAACACAGGACGTTAGATTCAACCAGCAACTCAAGTCGTTTGAGAAGCAAGCACTTGAGGCTATTAGAGCAATAGAGGAGAAGGGTGGAACTGCATTTGACGTAAAGGCCACGACAACAAGAGTGGGTGGCACAAAAAGTAGCCAATTGAGTGGTAGCATACACCCTACTAATTAGGGGGTAGGTTATGGCAACAAGGACATGGGTTGGAGATACTTCTACGGCTTTCGAAACTGCTGCCAATTGGAGTGACAATACTCTTCCCGTTAATGGAGATACCATTGTCTTTGATAGTAACGCTGACGCTAATTGTATTCTTATTGATGCTCAACCCTCTGCGAGTGCAGCGCATAAATTCGCAGAAGTTATCATAGAGAATAACTTCGACCAGACTCTTATTCTAGGTCATGCTAACACAAACTTAAAAACAGACAAACTGACAATTAAAGCAAAAGGAAAAATAACAACCGCCCCTGCCAACGCAGCAACCAAAATCTCTTTCTTCGGTGGCGGAACGTCCGGCGTCTTCGTATTCTTCAATCACGCAGATATGGCATCATCCCCAACAGGTATGTTTGATACTGCTACATCTAGGTCAAATGTAACTTTTGATTTTGGTAGTACTAACAACGCTACGGCAGTAAAATTAGAGAATGGGGTTTATCCTAACCTTACCTTTGTTGGCAACACCAACAATAACACTACTTTCAGTCCTACTGCCGTGACTGCGGCGGGGACTAACACCTACCCTACTACAGATATACTTAATTTCACTACCGATAGTGATACATCTGTAATTCCCGCTACTAAAAACCAAGCAGACCTCGGCAAGGTTTTTAGAATACATGGGAACATATATGCTCAATGTGCTGATTTTAATTGGGGTAATACTACTTTGGAAATACAACCGCAAGATACTGGCGGTAGCAAAGTACCTTACAACGGCAACTATACTTCAAGTGGTAATTTCAGATACGGTACTGCTGCGAAAATATTTAAAGCCAAGTATAATCATCTAAGGATAGCGGGACTAAGCGGTAAGTATTTCGAGATGGATGCTGGCTCAATTCTATCTTGTAATAAACTAACTATCTTACCAGATGCTAGATTCTATGGCCCAGATACTACTGTCAATAAGGGTGCGGAAATACAGACTATAGAAAAACCCACAGTATTAGGAGATTGGAACTTCTCTCAGTTATCTGATGGTATTTACCGAAGTAGAAGCAACCCCCCTCCCAATCAAGAATACCATAACATTCTCACTAATAATTTGGGAACTGCTAACCAAGTCTTGGCTATGAATTCTGGTGGTACCGCTCTGGAATGGTCTTCTACCGCAGGTGGTGGTGGATTAGATGCTGTTGATGTTAATGATACTGATAGCGGTTTCACTTGGGGAACAAACAACGTTACCGATATTTCTACTCTAAAATTAGTGGCGGGTGCAAATGTCGCCTTTGCATCAGACACTTCTAATAAAGCAATTCGTATTACATCTACAGATACTAACACCACTTACTCAGTTATGGCCTCCGGTAATTCCTATGCTGCCGGTCTTGTAGCGGCGGGGTCAGGCACACATAACAATACCTTTCTACGAAAAGACGGCACTTGGGCTGCCCCGCCCGATTCAGATACTACTTACTCCGTAATGGCTTCGGGCAATTCCTACGCCGCAGGGCTTGTTGCGGCAGGTAGTGGTACTCACGGCGGAGCATTCCTTAGAAAAGATGGAACATGGGCCGTTCCCCCTGATACAGATACAGATACCAACACCAATCAACTTACTACGTTTACAGTCCGTGACGATGATGATGACGGTATCACCATAGCACATGGTAAGTTTATCAAATTCGTATCTGCAACCGGAACGGCTGGTACAAACATAAGTGGTGTTGGTACTACTGGCGACCCTTGGGTAATGACGATTACCAGCCCCGATACTGATACCAACACTACTACTACTGCTGACGTTCTTGCCGCCCTTAACGCAGATTGGGGCGCAGGTAAAACCTTTGGTACTCAATCAGATGATACTGCTACATTTACTGGCCCAATTACTTCTACTGCGGGAACATTTACAGGAAGTACCTTTGGTACATCAGCAAACAATAAAATTACCGTAGACGAAGGTAATAGTAGAATCCATTTAAGAACTAATGGTGGAGATAGATTAACTGTTTATAACAACGGTGTTATTAGTATTAGTGGTGCTTTAAATGTAGACAACGTAAATCTTGATGATAAAAAGATAATGGTAAATCCTACGGCTCACAACGCCGGAGGTAACGCACTTACTGTAAGTGGGGGCAATACAACTGCCGGAACTACAGATAACATAGCAGGTGGAGACTTAATTCTTGAAAGTGGACAAGGTAAAGGAACAGGTGCAGGTGGAGACATACTCTTCAAGGTCGCAAATGCAGGTGCGGCAAATCAAGGCGGAGATAACAGTTATCCTCTCAATTCTTTAGCAACTGCGATGACAATTTCAGATGATACTACGATTTCAACTGCTTCTAATTTTACAGTAGGTGGAAACTTAATTGTAAATGGCAATACTACTACTGTTAATACCGCTACTTTATCGGTAGAAGACCCATTGATAATATTAGCAAGCGGAAACAATGCTGCTGATTCTGTTGATATTGGTTTCTATGGTTTGTATGATACTAGCGGTTCTCAAGATTTGTATGCTGGATTATTTAGAGATGCAGACGATAGTGGTAAATTTAAACTTTTCAAAGACTTACAGGCCGCACCTACCACTACTGTAAATGTAAGTGGTACAGGTTATGCCGTAGGGACATTAGTAGCAAATCTTGAGGGTGCGGTCACAGGCAACGTGACAGGAAACGTAAGCGGAACTTCCGGCTCGACCACAGGAAACGCGGCAACCGCTACCGCATTAGCAACCGCAAGAGCAATCAACGGTGTGGACTTTGATGGGACTGCCGCTATTACTGTTCCAGCCGCAGGTAGCACACTTACTGATACAGTTCCAGTAGGAAAGGGCGGGACAGGCGCAACAACTCTCACCAGTAATGCGGTTTTGACAGGTAATGGAACGAGTGCAGTTCAAGCAGAATCTACCTTTACTTACGATGGCGCAGGTAATATGACAATTGATACGGGTGCTTCCGGTGCTGAAAATGATGCGACTATTATTTTGAAAGGATACACCACAAGTGATTCTAATAGAGTAGCACAACCCTTCGTTGCATTCAATGATGCCGATAGTGTAGCCAATATGACTGTTGTGAGAGAGGGTGCTAATGATGCCGCCGCAATCACATTAGGGACACAAGCGACAACAGGAAACATAGCAGAAAGAATGAGAATAACTTCTACTGGTAATGTCGGAATAGGAACTACGAGTCCCGATGCCACTTTAGAGATAGAACATGATGATTCTAATACAGACCCCGCTTTCAAAGTCACAATTGTAGATACAGATTCAACGGCTGATTCAACACCATTCGTAGTATCGAACATTGGTAGGGTGGGTATAGGAACTGCTTCACCATTAGCAGACATGGCCTTAACCCTCAACGGGGATGGGACTTCCTATGAAGGAATAGGGTGGCAGGTGGCAGGCTCATTAAAGTGGAGGCAGTATTGTGATGCGTCTTCAATGTATATGGATGCTCGGGCAAATGGTTATGATTTGACTATTAGGATGCAAGACGGTAGTGGCAGTCTAAGACCCGCTATGCAATTAGATGGGACTACTAAGGGAGTCACGATTGGTAATGATGGAGGTTCAGATTCCGGCGTTGTCAATATGAACAAATTACAAGTGAATCTCGATGGTGGAGATAAGTCTGATGGGATTCTTATCGTCAGTAATTCAACTGATGTTTCAGCGAATGACAAGATTGGTGGAATTGGATTCGACACAAGGGATGGTAATGTGCCGAGTAGCATCTTTGAAGCATCTGCTTATATCGCCGCTTATGCCTCAGAAACCCACGAAGACACAGATAAGGGAGGCTATCTCACCTTTGGAACTGCGGCGGAAAACGAGGACGATGATGTAGTCTCTACTGAGAGAATGAGGATTACCGATGAGGGCTATGTCGGGATAGGCACTACCGCACCAACTGGAAAACTAACTATCACAGATTCAGGACACGACATGATTCACCTAAACAGGACTGTAGACAACGAAGGATACGGGATGGGAATCATCGGAAGAGCAGGGAACTCATCATCCACAACTGCCGCACATGAGTATGCGGCAATGTTCTTCCAAATAGAAGACAACACGGCAAATTCGGAAGCAGGTGGCATAGCATTCAATACATCAAGTGGTGGAACTGCGGCGGATGCAGGTGGCACTCATGCTATGCAAATTACATCTGCTGGTAAGGTAGGAATAGGCACTACTGCACCGGGTCGTGCGCTTACTGTAAGAACAGAATCAGCAGACCATAGGATAGCACAAATCAATAGGACGGCTTCTAATACCGCCGCTTTGTATCTCGGTAATGACTCATCTAACAATGCTTGGATTACTGGCAATAACTCTCACCTGATATTTGGAAGAGATTATTCGGGAACTAAAACCGAGTATATGCGAGTGGAAAACGGTACAGGTCGTGTCGGAATAGGCACTACTGCACCCGCCGCTTTGTTAGACATAATGGGAACATCGGGCAACCAACTTCGTTTGTCCTACAATGCTACTCACTATTGGATTCTTGAGCGTGACTCCAATGGTAAGTTCAATATTACTAATCACCAAAACGATACCGATGTCAAAGCCATTACAATAGACACAACGGAACAGGTCGGAATAGGCACTACTTCCCCTGTATCAAGATTAGACTTGAGTACGGGTGCGTTATCATTCGCTACCACCAACACCCAACTGAAACTGTCCGGTGGGTCGAATGTTGATTTACAACTAGGACATTGGGGTAATGCACATATAATTATAGATTCAAACAATAGTGATACGAGTAGATATTTCTCAGTAAGACACGGTAATACTACGGCAGGTTCGGCTACCGAGTTATTCAAAGTGCATGAGAACGGGGCAACTACCGTTACAGGAACGCTAGATGTATCGGGCGGAATCACAGGTGCTACTAAGGAATTCGTAATAGACCACCCAACCAAACCCAATATGAAACTGCACCACGGTTCTCTTGAGGGGCCGGAACACGGAGTTTACATTAGGGGTAAAAATAATTCTGGTACTATACACTTGCCGGACTATTGGCAGGGTCTTGTTGATGAGGATAGCATTACGGTGCAACTGACGGCTATCGGAAACCCTCAAGAACTCTATGTGCGTGGTATAAGTAATGGGAAGGTGCGGGTTGCCGCCAAGTCGAGGGGTAAACACTTGGAATACTTCTATTTCATACAGGCTGAGAGGAAGGACGTTGAGAAATTGGAGGTTGAAGAATGCCGAGAGTGATATTTGTAATAGAAGACGATGTGGGTAATATCCTTTTTAACGATGGTAACGAAGTCATTATAACCATTGTAGAAGAAGATGGCGTCAAGAAGATAATAGTAGATAGGCAAGAAGAAGAAATAGGGGGTATAAGATAATGGCAAACATAGTTTCTACACAAACGGGTAATTGGCATTCTACTTCTACTTGGGTAGGTGGTTCATTACCCGCCGCAGGTGATACTGTAAATATTGCTAGTGGGCATACTGTGACTTACTCAGTAGCGCAAGCAGTAGGGGATGGTTTCGGTGATGTGGATATTGACGGTATCTTGGTTCACTCAGCCTCGATGAATATGAATGGAAAAATGACTATTGACGGTGGCGGCACACTACATCAGAAACCCGGTTCTAAGATTTTATTCAAAGGGACTAGAGCAAATATACATGGACTGTGGTTTGAAAATGAAGCAAATGTTACCCATGTAGCAGAAGGTTCTGATGGTATGCCCGTTACGCAATTGTCCGGCGACCACGCATTAAATGTGACCTATTTTGGAGTAGACGATGCTAGTAAGTTTGCAGCAGGTGAGTGGTTTGCCGTTTTCAATAATAACGGAAATCACATTAGAAACGCTGATTACAGCCCTGTTAGAAAACAAGACGAAGGTTTTTGGGTTACTAAGGTTGATACAAGCACGACCCCCGACAGGATATACTTCCGCCATTTTGTAGGCCCGGATTCTGCTATTGCTTCTTCTAATGGTGTTTCCGGCTCTACTATCACAGTAGGTAATGGTAAGCAATATAGACCCAACCAATATGTCACCTTTGGCACTACATATCATAATATTGCTAGAGTTAAATCAATAAACGGCAACGTAATTTCTCTAAAGAATTTGGCTGACGAAAATGATTATACTATTACAGGAAACTCAACTCAATTAGCCAACACAATAGTCTACACTACTGGTAGCGTTAAAGAGCATTACAATGATGATAGAGTAAGGAAATGTGCTACCGTCGCTACTGTAGCGAGAGCCGCAACTGATACTACAATCACATTAGCACAGGATGAGAAGTTTGAAGCGGGCGATGTTATCCTCATTGAATATCCACTAGAGGCAGGTCAAACTGCCGCAGAACAAAGACGCATTTACAATGGTGATGCGCCCGCCACTTACGATAATGAATTTAGTGGTGATTCAGTCCATCACGTTGTCCAAAGCAGAAGCAATAACGTGCTGACTCTTACTGCGGCAATAGGTTATGTAGTGCCTGTGGGTGCTTTGATAACTAGGATGACTAGGGATATTGTGATAGGGTCACAAAATTCCGGTGCTAATGATGTAGTAGCCTCTAGTAATATCTCCTACTACTATGTGGAACATACTAATAATTGGAGTAGAAAGTTAATTCTCAAAGATGTTTGGTTTAAGAATATAGGCAGTTATCAAAGCGGTGTCTATTCCGGTGTTACGGTGCGAGGTAGGGCTTCTACTGTGGGAACAGGGAACGGAACAGATTTACAGGGTAATGCTTGGAGTGCAAACTCGTATAGCAATCCTGTGTATTCTGATATAAGCATAGGGTATCAGAAATCAGACCGTGAGCCTTATTTTGAAGGTCTTTCTATTCAAGGCAACCCAACAGAAACAAGGAATTGGGGTGGCTTTTGGTCTTATGATTTTAGGGGAGCAGTAGTAAGATGTTCTGTTTCTACACAGGGGGATAACGGCTTTGCTTGGTATCACGAACCCAACGGGTGTGGTTTCAATAACTTTGCTTACTGTAATACTAATAACGGATTTAACTTTAGGGGAGTAGGGGAAGACGGGGAGTTAGGATATTGCTATTCTGGTAGAAATAATCGCGGTATATTTATCGAAACTCTCTATAATACAAGTGTAAACAATATGATAAACAATGTTAGTAGCAATGACTCAGTAAGATGTTATAGGACTGTGGGTGGTAATGGTCTTTTCTTTAACTTCGACTGTAAAGACGGCTACCTAAAATTACCTTACATGGATTCTCAAGTAGGTAAGTGGACTTTCTTACATAGTAGGTTTCGTGGTATAGAATATTATAACGACAATACCGAACCTATAACAAACGGACAACATAGGATTAGCGGTTCGTCTTATGCGGGTAGACAGGGTTATTTCCCCGAAATGTCCGTAGGTAGAATAATAGAGAATAACTTTGAGTATGACAATGTATTAAATTTTAGTTATTATATGTCTTGGCGTTGGGATGATACCCAAAAAGCCTATGTCGTGAAAAGGTCAAGTCACGATGACGGAGAGCAAGCCGCTATAGTAGAGAGCATCTATGTTCCCGCTAATGCCTCTTGTACTGTAAAGGTCACAGTTAAACCATTAGCAACAGGGTTTAATGGGACTGAACCTAGACTATGGGTAGGAAGTCCAATAGGTAAGTTTGGTTCTGATACTGACAATACTCATGGAAGAAGTATAACAGGTTATCTTGATACAAGTAACTATGGTCTTTCAGTCCATGAGGGAACGCACTATATTCAGCAATTTGCATCTATGGAAAGTAATACTGATTGGCAGACCTTGACTTATACTGTTCCCGCCATACCATACCCAAGATACATTATAGGGGGTATAGTACAGAACGATAGCGACTCATGGGAAGGGTGGTACATGAAACCCATACAAATGATGCTAAGTGATTCAACTCTAGCGAATGACAACGCTACACAAGTATATGGAAACCCTGATATGAATAAGCATAATACCAACGTAACAATCATAAAACAATATGCAAGTGATGGTACTACCAAGCGGCGGTTTGGGGGTGTAAGTTAATGGTCGATTCAGTTAGAGTAACCCCGGCTTCTCGTAAGATTGAGTTTTTCAATCCTACTACTGCGGCGGCTAAGTCTACTATTTCTCTTGATACAAGCGGTAATTTAACTATTGTGGCTGATGGTACTATAGGCATAGGAGATACATCTGCTGATATTTATGTGGGCGATGGCTCTTCTAACGTGGATATAGTCTACACGGCTGATGGTGAGATTAGGACAGAAGGTTCGGGTGTAGAATTAAGTATTGTTTCTGATGAGAATATCAAATTTCCCGGTAGTGGTAAGGTAGGAATAGGTGTAGCAAACCCATACGCTAAACTAACTGTTGATGGTAATTTATTAGTGTCTAGTGCCGGAGATACCGCAGACCCTAAAGTAGAAGGAATACTATTCCGTCATACAGGAACAACTGACAACAATCCAAGCATGGAGATGTTTTTCGTTGAGAATGACGGTTTGGGTTATGGTTTCCGTATGCACTTTGATGGTGCTAACAATCGCATGAGATTCTATACTCACGATAATAACACAAGTGGTTCAGAGGTAATGAGATTCAACAGGGCGGCGGCAGGCGACATTTGGCTAGGCCCAAGTGGTAACAAGGTAATGATTGGTGGGACAGGTTCCCCCGGTAAAACTTTGCATCTTTCTGATGGTTCAACAAGTGGAATAACAGGTGGAACTAATACCGCTTTGCTAATTACTGATGACGCTAATCCCCGTATTTACTTTGAAGATGTAGGTGAAGGTTCAGGCGACAGAGTAATGGACATAATGTATGATGCTGAAGCATTATCGTTTAACTCTCTAAATGACGCGGCATCAGCGTATGATGTTCAGAATATTATGGTGGTGCATAGAGATGGTAATGTTGGGATAGGTGTTACCGCACCAACTGACTCACTAGCCGTAAGGGGCGGAATCAAGATAGGCGAGTTCAACGACCCGGATGGGACGGGTTATGCTGGTACTGCCGCACCAAATTCTGCTAACACAGGGACAGGCGCGGCAGACCCACAACTGAGAGTTTCGGGTAGGTCTACAGGCAATCCCGGTATCATACAGATGGCGCAGTTCGATGCCAACAATTTCTTCGGTGGAACAACAGAATTTGTTTTGGGTAGACTACAATACGCTATGAACGAAAACAGCCAAGAAGTCACCACGGTTGCTGAGATTCGTGGTATCACAAGCAAGGTCAACGACCCCGGACACTTCGATGGTGCGCTTACGTTTTTAACTTCTCAAGGTGATGGTTCGGGTGCTAACCTTACTGAGAAGATGATACTCACCGCTGATGGCCGATTGGGGATAGGCACTACGACTCCCGATGTTCCTCTTGATGTGACAACAGGTTCAGCAGGCAAATTACTACAATTGAATGATGGTAATACTTCGGGAACATATATGGGTATTTGTAATACAAGGGGAATGATAGGTTATAATGGCAATCTTGTATTACAGGGTGGTTATTCTAAAGGTATTTCTTTCTGCGTGAACAATGGTACATTTGGTAGTGGCACAGTAGCCTCTTTCGATACTTCGGGTAATTTTGGAATAAACGATACTACGCCTTCCTACAAACTAGACGTAAATGGGACGGGTCGCTTTACGGGTGCTTTGACTGGTAATGGTGCAATATCCCATGACCCCGCGCAGGGTGGGGATGGGGTAGTGACTATGGGTGTGACGGATGGGGTATTCGTTCAAGAGTTTGTGGTGGCAGATGGCTCTACTCCAACAGATGCCGCATACTCAAATATAAATCAAAAAATGGCGTCGATTATCACTAGAGGGAATAGAGTCACGACTAGCGGTAGCGGGACTAATGATAGTACTCTTATGACTACCGCAACTTCTCGATACTACCTTTTCAATGTGGTAATGGATAATCTCTCCGGTAGCAACGTAGCAGATACGTTCCAATCATTCGATGTGACTGTCTATGTAGGTGATGATACTTACGACACGGCAAGAAGGAAAACTATCCATTGTATGCACGATGGGTCTACATCAACTTTATTCTTTTCAGATGGGGTTGATATGCGAAACGCCGATAGTACCACGCTTGACTATATTGATATTGGAGTGGAATACGCTACTGGTGATGCTACTATTACTGGTGTAGCAACCGATAACATAGCCGTAGCAAGGGTTTACATTACACTACCAAAAACAAGTGATAAGAGTCCTGACAGGTTTGGTGATGAAACTTTGAATTGGTCTTGGGAATTTACAGGGTTGAAGGATGAGGCGACAAATGCATAGGTGATAAAATGGGAACGACAGAATATCTTGATTTTAATAAACTAACAAAACTACATTATGCTAGAGCAAGCATGGGTACAGGAACAGTTGATTTGCGACTACCGCCGGGTGGTGATGGTACTATGAACGCCAACAGTTATCCTATGCCAGCAGACGGACGAGTAATGGCCTTTTCACTACATTACTTCGCTGGTACTATCGCTACTAACGTGAATGATACTTGGCGAATAAGGAAGTTCACTCCGGTAGGAACAGAAACCACACTTGATACAGTAGTAGCGAGAAGCGGTATGGTTAATCCTACTGGTACTAACTATACTATTACAGTAAGACTAGCAACTCCATTTGACGTTTTAGAAGGTGATATACTTCTAATAAAAAGACAGGTTAATGGTGGTAGTCTAATTCACGTTAATGGTTATTTATGGGTAGACTTTGAGAGTAGCACTCGTTCAACGTAGGTGATAATATGGATTGGGATGAATTAAGAGGATTAAGAGATACCGCACTATTGAACATGGACAAGTACCAATTGGTAATACCATATGCCGCATTGACACAAACACAGAAGGATGAGTTAGCGGCCTATAGAACGGCTTTGCTTACCCTCCCTCAAGACTACGATACGGCGGCAGAAGCGTTGACTAACTTCCCCACGAAGCCTTCTTGGATGGCATAACCCTTAAATAGACTTGGGGTGTGGTCGTGTTATGAGTGAAGAGATGAGTGAAGTAGAGATGATAAGGCAGGTTGCGTCAGACCGTTTGGTTTGGCTAAGGCTTATGGAGAAGGCAGTCAATGATATTGATAGTGTCCTTATGGGTCTAAAGCGCGATGTTGCTGAAATATCACAACAGGTTGCCGCAAGAAATGAGGACATGACTTTGGTGGAACAGGAAGATGAAGAAGTATCTGAATCTGACGAGTAATGCCCCAATAGATCATAGTGGTAATGTGATAGTATGGGAATGAGATTAGGAAAGATAGTATATTCTCCACCCGAAAAATCATACACGAAGGTAAACATTGAAGAGACACCTCATGGCTACAAGATATATCGGCCCGGAGATACGAGGCACTTTACAGTAATTCCGCTTTCCGCAGTCAAACAAATAATTTACGATAGGTGAGAAAAATGAGTGAAAATAATACAACAGTAGGAGATTGCGTAGCAGATTGTGTAGAGGCTTCTTCCGGCCTACTAGCAGACATTGAAATGGTGTTAGTAGCAGGCGGTGCGCTTCTCGCTCTTGCGGCATGGGGATACCAGAAATACAAATCAATGATGGCAGATGGGAAGATTACTCTTGATGAGTTGCTTGACGCAGTTGATGAAGTAGAAGATAAGATAGAGGAGGCCGAAGAACACTTAGAGGTTCTTGAGAAGGCTTACGATAAGTACAATGTAGCCGAGTTGAAGGCTATGCTCAAGGAGAAGGGACTCCCAGTTGGTGGCAAGAAAGCCGACCTAGTTGCTCGCCTTGAGGAAGCCCAATGAGTGGCCGTTTGGCCCCTGCTTGGTTTTCTTGGGTCGAGGGTAGACTTAGTTATCAACAAGACATCCTTCAAAACCTTGAAGAATCACTCGCTTCATACAAGCGAATGCAGAAGCGTATGCTTTACGCAATAATGACTATGGTGATACTAAATGGCTTCCTACTGTTCTTCTACTGATGTTGGTCAAAGACTGGGCCTAAATAGCGCCCAGCGTACCTCTGCTGCTACTAGATTGTCTTCTGCTATTCGTAGGGCAGCGATTGACATAGACCAAGAGTTCCGTGATTATGGTCGCAACGCACCCTCAAGAGAAACCGCTCAGACGACGCTGGACGGCGCCGTTGCTGCTGGGGCTACCACGGTGAACCTAACGACCGGAACGGCCTTTAGTGACGCTGGAAACGGCAATATAGACGGTGATTCATTCGCATGGACAGGTAAGTCTACAAATCAACTAACAGGAGTGAGTGGAATAACCGAAGACCACTTAGATGATGTAACGGTACAAGAGGGAGAGATGGCCCATGTAATAAAAGAAATCTGTGCTGACCTAGCGGCGGCTTACTATATGGAGGATGAAGGAACGTTCTTCACAGGCGGGGAGAGTATGAGAGGCGGAATGCTAAGAGAGAGAGGAACTATGAACCTTCGTAGACTGGCCCATCTTGGCTCAGTTGATTAAGGTGATGGCATGGTTGGTATAGATTTAGGTTCGGGATTTACTACAGTTGGTGACTCTACTGATACTGCTTCTTTTAGTATAAAATTTGATAAGCAAGATGTGAATAGAAAGATAAAGGGCATCAAAGACGAAGCAAATAGAATAACTAGGGAGTATATCAAAGAGCAGTTAAAAAAATCAGCACACGAAACTGCAAGAAACGTAAGAGCAGCATCGGTTAAAGAAAAACTAGGGCGGCTATCGAGAGGTCTTGGTAGTAGTTCTGCGCCTATGAAAATTGCCAATTCTCTGGGATATGGATTTAGATTTGCGACACAAGATAGAATAGAATATACTGCTGGGTCTTATGATTCGGATGAGGGATTGGATATATCCACAAGAAAATCATCTCTCAGACAACCACCAACGGGTATTAGGGCCAGCACTATGAAAAAGGAAGGACCATCACTAACTGAGATATATGAAAATACACAGGGACCATTTGAAGTGACGGGAATTATTACTACCCCAAAACAAAAGGGAGGGTATGTTTCTGGGGAAATAATGGGCGCAGAATGGAAGACAAAGCAAGAAAGCGATAATGAAGTGTACTATTCTATGAAGGGTTATGGTCGAGATATTGAGCGAAGAGGTAAAGCCCCGCCAAAGATACAACGAAAGGGGTTTAGGGGCGTACGCGCTATGGCTAAGTATGAAAGAAAATTCAGAGATAATCTCAATAACAATGCTCAATCACTAGATAGAAAATTACGAGATATTAATTTTACAGGACGAAAACAAACCACATTGGGGGACTTTTAATGGCAGTAGCAACTAAGAAGGAATACTGGAACGCTAGACTTCGTGGTGAAGACCCTAGCGACCCAAGCGGGGCAAATATAGGTGATGCCTTTGCTGGTAGTGGTGGTTCTGCTTCTGGTGGTGCGTGGGTAATTACTAATAGCACATATAGTATAGGGTCTGCATCTGCTATGACAATGTGCGCTATGCTTTCCTTTGGTACTGCGCCTGACTCAGGGGCGGTTCTAATGACCCTTGATAACGGAACCAAACGAGTGCAGGTCAAGAGCAAGGGCAATAACACCGAACTAGATTTAGTCGGTGCGACTACTGTTACGGTGTCTGACTTAGACTTAAATCTTTCGGAAGACAATTCTGTACCTGTATTACTACGATTGACGATGGACGCTAGTGGTAATGCGAAACTATACACCCATGAGATTCTAAGAGATACAGACGGCAACGATGCATTCTATTCGGTAGTAGGTGCAAGCACTAGTAGCGGTACCGCATCTTTTGGTAATACTAGCGGCTCAGTTAACTGGTTTTCTATATACTACTGTAAGTTTGGTTCATTCAATCCCGAAGAGTTAATGCTATCTGATTTTGCACAGGATACACTTTCTCGTATGGGCATCTCCGTAGTAGATACTATCAAGGCTTGTGAAAGACCATTCATAAAGAAGTATGTGCAAGATTCTGCTATAGTTTTCGGATATGATTTATCTTCTCAGATGTTAAATAGAATAAGCGCACCTTCAATCCATGTGATATTTGCTAATGTTTCCTCACCTTCCTTCAACGCATTGGGTGGTGCAAGCATAGAGCAATTATATGAAATTTCGATTTATGTCACAACCAAAGGAGTAAATTATGAAGAAGCATACAGATTGGGGTTAAATATAATCGGTGAGGTCTTTGATGAATTATATGTCAATACGGGGTTGGCGGCTACTACGGATAACTTAGAAGGTTATACTATGAATCTAGATACTAAATTAGACGATGATGATACAGTCTGCGTTCACCAACTCAATCTTTCTTATAATCGCAGAATAAAGATGACCCGAAGGTAATGTTTATACATCACGCATGGGCTACGTCGGAGTAAGAGGTTTTAATATGGCAGGCGCAGAATGGTTAAATAGATATGTTTCTATAGAAAAAGAGGCAACATACGGTACAGAACCGTCAGGAACTCAAATATTTGGAGAAGTTGACGACGAATCTTTTAAGGCAAATTTCGACCTTCTTGTAAGGTCAGACATGGCACGACAGGTTGCTTCAAAGGCAGTCACCAACACCCGATACACCGAGGGTTCAATGAATTTTGCAGTTCAGCCTGACGACTTCATGGGCAACATTATCGCTTCTTTCTTTACCAAGAGAGTTCATTCTTCCTTTTATGATGCTATTACTTTTGCAGGTAGGGGATACGGATACATTGCTGGAACAGGCGCAATCACCGACGACGGCGGAAATGACGGAGTAGACAAGATTGGCTACTGGCAGGTTCGCAATGGTGCTGAGTCAGAATTAAGTGGTGATAATGACCTTAGTGGTACAAACGGTTCAGAAACAATAGTCCTTACAGACAACGCAGTTACAGCAGAAATTTGGGGAAAACACGCCGGAGTCACGGTGACTACCGATAACCCCGGATACGGTATTCTTGGCGCCCCCGATTCGGGTAGCACTACTGCCGGTACTTACTTTAAGTACACAGGAGTAAACGCAGGGGCGCATTCACTCACAGGCGTCACTACTTACAAGCATGACAGTACCTTTACTACTCCCGCTGCTATGGGAACTGTTGTTGATAACACGGTATGTGTGCAGTACGAAAACTACGTTAACGGTGTAGAGCCGGGTCGAGTTTACGGATACATTACTATCCCCGGTAGTGGTAAGAGCCAAGTTTCGCTAAACGTAGCAAACGACTTCTACGGTCTTGCCGCTCTACTAAACGCAAGCCCCAAAGTCGGTGGTGCGGTAATTACTACCCCAGTAGCAACTATCGGTGGTACAAGAAAGCACATTTTCGAAGAGCCTACTCTAGCAAGCGAGTCTTACCCTTCCTACACAGTTAGGATTGGTAGGGAGTCTAAGGAACACACCTTTACTGGCATGACCGCTACAAGACTTTCTCTTTCTGCTAACCTAAACGAGTATGTGATGGCATCTGTGGACTTCCTAGGACAGGCAGAAGCAGCACCAACAGATATTCAGACTTCGTTCTCATACTCTGGTAACGATGTTGACGCACTTCACTTTGCAGACGCACAGTTATTTATTGATGGTTCTGCCAGCAAGTCTACTAAGATTCAGTCGGTCAGTCTTGAGATTAACATTAACCGTGACCTTGAGTCTGCCTACGCAGTAGGGTCTAACACCATTACCCGTATGCCACCTTCAAGGACTAGGGAAATTACTGGGACAATGGAGTTTAACGAGATTCTATACGCAGATGACACAACTGCTGCCGGTGAGCCTTCTTACCAAGATTTGGCTACGGCAACTTCAGTTCACAAGATACACCGAGGACAAGGTACACCTGCTCTTAAGTTGAAATTTACTGGTGCGGGTACTTTAGCCGCTACTGAGTTTGTAGAGATTGACCTTTACAACATTAGATTCGAGGCACCTACGGCCTCGGTAAGCGGTCGTGACCCTGCTCGAATGTCTGTCGGCTTCCAAGCCTTCTATGACTCAAAGGCTACGGGTGCTGCTAAGGCAATCACCGTTAAAATGACCGGGGCAAATCTACAGGCCAGCGCATATTAAGGTGGTGGTTAGATGGTAGACAGACTTTGGTTATACGAATTGGGAAGACTAATCCCAGAAGAAATGATGGATGAATTAGAGGCAATGGAAAACGCATCTGATGTAGTTAAGGTAGTTCAATCATTTCCTATAGGACTTATGGAAAAGCCTAAGCCAGTTAAGAAGGCAAAGAAAGCAGCGCCTAAGAAGAAGGCTGCTAAGAAGGAGGACTGATTAGATGGCTTTTAGTGGTGGAACTGTTATAGCAGATAAAACTAAGTTAAAAATAAGTACATTCTATGGTGGGGCTACTGCTATGCAGACTGCTCTACGAGCCGCAATTGCTAACAATGATGTTATAATTAGCGCAAATCTAAGTAACGGTAGCGCAGGTAAAATGCTTACTGTTGTTTGGTATGACGTAGCATAAGTAGGTTTTGCGCTATGGCAAGGGCTGGCGCATCCAAAACCTTTATAAACTCACTAGGTACATGGGAACTCAAGGACGACGGAACAGTTCGTCTATTAAGAGCAGCACAGCAGCCTACACAGGTTAAAGAGAGAAGGAAGTGGAGAAAAAATGCCGGTAAAGAAAAAAGAATTTGAATTAGATGATGGAAGCAAGATTTGGGTGCGACAAGCATCTGGTATCGAGAAGTTGAAGATTAGCAACGCGCAAGCCAAGGTTTTTAGAAGGTTTGCCGAGGCTGGCGACCCTACAGAATGGGACGAAGATACAAACCTAGCCTTTTCAGACGCGCTTGATGAGGCCGGTGCTGGTATGCAATCACAAATTGATAATTGGTTGGTTCCTTGTGTTCTTGATGAAACTTTTGATGTAAATCTATTTACGGTTGAGGAATTACTACCTATCCTATCATTCGTCCGTGGTGACGATGAGGAAGGTGCAGTTAATTTTTTGAGTTCGTGAGGGTTGCACCCTCACTTTGCATGGCCTTCAAAGGTATCTTACCTTCTGACCTTTGGTTGAAGTATAACCAAGAGGGAGGAAAATGGTTGATGGAATTAGATATGCACGTTGCTATAGAAATGAATGATAAGATAGCAGAAGCACATTCCAAGGCAAGTAAGAAAAGCAATAGCCCAGCGGGTCTACCCCGACTAACTGGTGACGATGCTAAAGATGTAGTAGCGAGGCGTAATGCAAAACGTAAAGCGCGAAAACAACAACAAGATTTATCAGACAGTTAGTTTTACCATAGTATGTAGCGAGCCGTATGGCATTAGGTGGAGTGGATGATTTTTGATAGTTGAAGCAGGATTTATCGGTCTAAGCGGTCCTTGGGGCATTCTCGCACTAATGGCTATGGCAGTCGCCATGCTAGTCAACAGGGCTGGCGCGTCGATGGTCTTCTTCGATGTGGTTGGTCGTTTCCAAGCCCAGCGTTTGATTAAAGATGCAGATACTTCTATGACGGTCTTTAACTCTATCATGCTGGATACCTTCGCTAATATGCAAGATTCTATTAACGTCTTGGGTACTAGTGTAGAATCACTAGCCACAAGCGTACTGCCCTTTGCAGAAGCGATGCAAGATGCAGAAATAGAATTGCGTAAATTCTTAGATGCGAGCGAGGATATAGACCAAGTAGCAGATGAGGTTAGACAACTAGGTGTTGACTTTGGTTATGCGGGTGATGAAGCACTAGCAGCAGCAGCAAAGATGGCGCAGTTGGCTTCAGTCTTGGGTGCGGGACAAACAGGGACAGGAACGCAGTTGGGTATAGAGTTCGGTTTGATAAGCGGCATGGAAACAGAAGCAGCAATGCAGCGCTTGATTAACTTGAATCAGCAACTTTTCTTTATGACAGAAGGAACAGAAGACTTAACTACTGCTGAAGAAAAGGGATTGAAGATTAGGAAAAATACCCTAGCAGTCATGGACCAACTCAACACCATTGAGAATAGGTCGGCTTCGACCATGCAACAGGTCACATTCGTTATGAATCAATTCGCATCGCAGGCTCATCTGACTGGTGAGAGTATAGCGATGATGGCAGCGCAGTCCGCCGTTTTGATTGAAACTGGTGAAGAACAGGGTAAGGCTGGTCGTGCGCTTAGAATGATTTACGCACGATTGGGTGCAGATACCAACGGGGCTAGAAGAGAATTAGAGAATATGAATATCGCCGTTGTTGATGCTAATGACAATATGAGGCCCCTCTCTAGAATCTTAGGGGATTTGTCGCAAACGTGGGGGGACTTAGAGGCTGCCGAAAGAATGGCTATAGCACAGGGTGTAGCCGGAAACAGACACTATACTAGATTTATCAAGTTGATGGATAACTATGAGAGGGCTGCTCAATTAGCCTTTGAGGGGCAGATGGCTCTCTTTCCCGCCTTGGAAGAGGTCAACAACAGACTCGATACCTCAATTACTAAGTATCGCCAAGCAGAAGCCGAACTAAGCAACTATAGAGCGGAACTAGGAGAGGCCCTACTACCTGCTTTGACTGATGCAGCAGAAAGCCAAGCGGCTTTTACAGGACATATACTCACTCTGGTTGAAATCTTCCCTAACCTTGTAGGCGGGGTTGTAACCCTAGGTATGAATATGAAGAGCCTAGTCGTCCCTATGCTAGGGGTTGTGACTAACATTGCGGCTATGACCGTGGCTATGCAAGCACAACGCGCAGTATCAAGGGCTATGGCCGGCGAGCAACTGATGTTAGAGCAAGCATTTAGTACGGCTGGTACCTCATATCAAAGCGCAAGCGCGGCTTTAGCAGAATTAGCCATACTCAAAAAAGAAATGATAGGTCTTAATCAGATGGAAATGAAAGACTTGAAGATTTTAAGTGAGGACGAAAGGGAAATACAAACAGATAGATTAAGGTTTATGCAACAAGAGGCCGCATTGACTGAAGATGCAATAAATGAAAAGCAAAAAGATATTAACGCGCATCGAATTCTAATACAAGAGAAGAAAGAATCGATTGCACTAGCAGAGGCAGAAGGTGCAGAAGTAATTGATTTGCAAGGAGATATGAAAGGGCTTAATGCTGAGTATGAAAAACTACAAACTTCTATGATGAAACTAAATGCAGAAAGAAGATTTGAATTGGGTATTATCGAAGAGGCCTCTGGTCAGTTAGCAGAAGATAGACTCGCAACTCTACACGAAGAAAGAAAGGAAACAGACGCGGCAAATGAGGCTATGGCCGCAAGAGCAAAGGCTATGTATGCGGTGGGAGGTGCCTCTATTGCACTAGGTGGAGCGATGATGACTCTTACCGAGAACCAGAGAATCAATACTGCTGGTATGACTTTGATGACTGCTGGGGCCGCAGTCTTAGCAGCACAACAAATTGCTCTAGCGGGTTCTACTATGATAAAAGTAGTTGCTGACCAATTAGACATAGACACTAAGAAGAAGAAACTCGGCGTTATTGCCGCAGAAATAAGTGCTTTGATAGCAGAAAAGATTGCTACTACTGGTTCTGCCATAGCAACTAGTTTTAATGTAATGACTACTAACGCAGATACAGGCGCTAGAACTATAAATACCGCTGCGATATGGGCGCAGATTGTTGCGTTAAGAGCATATGCGGTGGCTAACAAGGCCGCTCTTGGTGTAGTAGGATTAGCGGTTACTGGTTTAATCGTACTCTTTACTGCTCTATGGTCTGCTGAAAAGAAAAGAAACGCAGAAGCAAAGGCATTACAGGACCAAACTACTCAATATATTCAGACTGACGCGGCGTTATTTATTCAGACTCTACATGACCAAGAACTTGCTTTAGATGACATTATTTCAAAATACAGGACAGCCAAGTCCGAAGTTGAACTTTATGCTGAGGCTAGTACGGAAGCGGGTAAGAAACTTAGAGATGATGCCGGTAAGGACATGGCTACTTATGGGGACGTAGCAGAAGTTAAACTAGCAGGCATACTTGAGCAAGGAGAAATAACAAAGGAAGAAGTTGCAAAAGTAGTAGATGCAATGGACGAATTAGAAACCGGCGCTGGTGCAAGAAGGCGCGGTATTTTCTTTGATGAGTTTAATATTCTTACGGGCGAAAACATGACTCAAAAGGCAATAGATAACGCTACGAGAATAATAGCCGAATATGAAAATTTAGTGACATATATAGAAATAAGTGGCAAAGAAGGCGAAGACGCTATTTACAATTCTATACAATCAAATGCCTCAAGCCTTAGTGCGTTTATGGCGGACTCTAACGAATATGTTGACGGTATAGCGGTGGCTATGGAGTCTGCAACTCAATCGGTATTGGAGTTTAACAACGCTAGGGAAGAGTTGTTCTACGGTATGGCGGCTTCTAATATCACAGGGGATTTGGTAAGGCAGGTAGTTAATAGAGGAGTGGAAAACCTTTTAGTAAACACCGAGGTCATTATGACCAATAACTTTAACGGTATGACGACAGCCCAAGCCGCACAGGAGATACTAGACCATGTGGAGAGAGGAGCAAGAATGAGAGGAGTAGATTTGACGACAACCAGTCAAAGCATATAGAGAGAGATTAACAATGGTACGAACAGTCACGGATAATTACTCGTTTTGGCTCACGGGCTACTACGATGATTTTACCAATGCTAGGGCAATCGCAGATGATGCTAATACCCCCAGTACGACGGTTGCTTATTCTTCTATTAAGAGTCATCATGGTAATCCCCTCAATGGAGAAGCGCTTCTAAATCCTCGCTATAGATGGTCGGTCATAGATAGGGAAAACTACTCTACTACTCTTGATGCTCTTAGCGGGGTGACTATGGGTGAGTTCTCAAAATTAAAAAACGCTGGAATGTTCGAGTGGCTCTCTCACGATACTATTAGAAATGGCGACGATAACTGGGTTGGTAGGGCGCAGTTGCAGTATCCCAATGGTCTTGCACCAAACCGATTTAAGTTTGGTGATGGGACTAGTAATAGCAGTTATAAGGATACTGGCATTTCTACTGGAAGAGGGTATCAGTTAATAGCGAATGGTTATGATACCACAGGAACATATGTGCTTAACGCAGGGGATGAGGATGCGTCATTTAGAAGAAGCGAGATGGAACCCTTTCACACAAAGACAGATGGCTCTACAGACAACATTACCAGCACCGAGTATGTTAATAAATTAGCAGGTAAATTTAATAGTTGGTACACCAGTTCTGAACCCGCTAGAAGAATACAAAACGCACATCTCACAGGTGTTTGGACTGGTGAGTGTCTGAGTTATGCTACAGGCAACGCAACCAATGTCACACCGGAGAATCTATTTCATACGATAAAATCACCGGGAGGCAAACCCTTCTTAGTGATAAAGAACATTGCAGAAGCCAATGCTAGTGAACCCTCTCTAACATATGATGGGGCATTGAATGCGAGATTGGATAATGATGTATTCCATGCTAGGATTGCGGCTCGCTCTCACCACGGAGATACCGCGCAAAGCAATACTATTCGTGGCTCTTCCTTCGCTAACGGGGAATATCCTATGGAGGTGGATTTCCAAGTAGGGTTTCCTACTACTAGCGCGGGAGTGACAGATACTACTGGTCTTGCTGGTACCCCCGCTATACAATTTAAGTTGCTTTTAGGAACTACAAGTGGAGTTCTTTCTAGTACAAACTATGGGCATTACCCATCTTATGATTGTCTTGGTGCAAGTTATATCGGCGCATCAGAACAGACCTATAGCAATGACGATGCGTGGATTGATGTTGATATTAGAATTGACTTCACCAATCAGAAATTCTATCCTTATGTTGATGGAAGTCGGGTCGGTTTGACTCAGGGTTATTCTCTAAATGGAACAAGTTTTGGGGGTAATGTAAGTGCCAATGAAATATACGGGTATGAGATATACCACAAAGAGCATGATAGCGGCTCTACTAGTACTGCTCTTGGCGTAAACTATCTTATGCTCGATAGAGTAGGAATAGTTAGATACCTAACTTCTCCTCTTACAAATAAAAATAGACACGCCGAAACACCAATCTCTAAATTTAGACTGAGTATGGCTAACGATGCTTTTTCTATAGCCAGCATAGAAATACAAGATGACAAAGATGACGGTGTAGCGGGTACGTCATCTAGTAATTATACTTATAATCTAAAAACACTATTTTCTAATATGGACCCTGTTGAATGTGGTCTTTTAGTCTTTGCTTCGGATGAACAACAAAGAATAGATAGACCAAATTGGAGAGGTATAATAGATAAAATGTCTTTGCAACAAGACAAGTCTTCTAGAGTAATACGACTACAAGCCAGTCATCGTGCTTCGGTTTTAGGAAAGCAAATTCCTATGTGGGATGTAGGGCAACTACAAGAAGGAAATGATGAAGACGGTACAGTTCAGTATTGGAGAGCAGATAACGAGGGATTCAAAAGCATTATGGAAATGGGTACTAGACCACTAAAGATGCTAAATAATAAACTTGGTTTCGGACAGGCAAACGGCTTTCAAGAAAATAAAAACCAAAGGCTTCAACTTGGTTCTGGAATGCCAATACAGATGTATAACAACCACGACCCCGACCACGGACCAAATAGCGTAGAAGAGCAGTATAGAGGTAATTCTGTTGGTTCTATCATGCAGACTATTCTGGATTCTAATAACAACGCAGTAGTAACTGGGGGAACTTCTGACGGTAGCGCGACCCTAAAAACCACATTGGGTCTTATTTCTCAAAGTAGTTTAACAGAAAGTGATACTGTTAATATTGTGAATACCACAAACCACAATGCTTCTAGTAAAGATATTCTTGACATATATAACACAAGCCTCTATAGAGATGTCGCAAGTTTCATGGCAGTTGATAACCTTACTTATACCCCAGAAAGCAGTAAGATTATTTATATCGGCGCAAAGATTCCCGCTAATACGGCTTACCTAACTAGTCTATGGCATCAGTTTAATTTCGATGTTGAAACCCAATGGCAAAATTATTTGGAAAACAACCCATCAACTAATCTAACCACTAGTGATAATCTTATTGTGATGTTTGATACAGACCCCAATTTGAAAGTAGGGGATTATATGTATATTAACCATGTAAGTCTTGCCGGCACCATGACTAATACTGGGTATAACGCTGCTACTAATTCAAGTCCATTAAGAACTACTCTACGGGGAAGGCATAGGGTTTCTTCTATCCATACGGCAAAGGACATTTACACTACTAGTCGTATAGGTACTACTTGGATTAATACTCCCAGTATTAAGTATGTAGTACTAGAAACTAGTGCGGTCAATGCGCTTAGTTGGTATGAAGGAAAATATGGTTCAATTACAAGCGTAGGTAATACGCTTACAGGAAACAACCGCTATCCGTGGACAAGAGAAACTGGGGCTATCAATGACTCTTCTAGTGATTTGGGTAAGGCTGCGCTTCGTCCAATGCATGCCCGATGGATAAGAGACTTGCCTCAATCTTTATGGTTTAAGTACCACTTTGGTATTATAGAGTATGACCCCCTTGGCGCAAACGCTAATACCGATATTACCTATGGGTATAACCCCAATGATACTAGGGTTAGAACTAGTGCTGTAAGCGGAAACGCAGCAGCAAATATTACTAAAGGAGATACGGCAGTACAAATAGCACAGGGACTTTACGATGCTCTTGTAGCGCAACAGGCATGGTCTGGTGTAGCCGAAATAAGAGCAGAAGGGTTTTGGACTAGTGGTCCAGACGCAGGGAAAGATTCTGGAACACAGACCAACAAGAGAAGCAAGTTTATTTGGCAAGACCTTCAGAATATTGGTGGTAGTTATTATATGCTTGGTTGTAAGTATATTGACGCCTCTTTTACTATGGGTACAGGAACTAAAACAAGACAGGGTAGTAACCAGACTTACAAAAACGTTATATTTATATTACCGTTAAAGTTTTCTGATAATTACAATCATCTGTGGGTTCTTTGGGCCGACATGAGAATAGACGGTAAGGCTGATGCCGACGGAGGAACAAGGAAAACCAAGTTCGGTTTAATATCCCCGACGCCGGAGAACTATACAGTTAATTTGCATTATGTGGATAAAGAGGGGGCCGACGGAACCCCCGATAAATTTACCGAACTCAAGGTAAATGATGATGTGACTCTGTGGGATATTAGCGCTATAGATAACGTTACCGGGGCCGGATTCTCCAAGCCTGTGAACTATGGTAATGGTACTTCATCAACTGCCTTAGAAAGCGTAGGTCTATCTTCCAATCTCAATGATTTGAACGGACAACCTATAGTAGCGGGACAACCAACTGCAAACCTCCTTGTCACTAAAACCAGTCACGGTATTACTTCTGATTATGTTCATCTCTTTAATACTACGAAGCATGACGGGGTTCATAAGGTATTAGCGAGTACTTCGAACAACTTAGTTTTAGATACTAAATTTTTAGGCGCTGATACTGGCAACACCATTGGGGGTACAAGGCTTTGTCCAGTCAACGAATCCGTCGAAACCAACTATCAAGATTGGGAAAACAAGGGAGGGGCTATGTGTATAGTCGATGCTTCTCCATTCTTCAACCTCAATACAGGTTCGAATCAAGGCGGAGTATATCAAGTTTCTGGTGGGACAACTGACCTTTCGGATTATACTGTAGAAACGACGGGCTTCCCTGCTCTAATTGATAACTACTGGGCTGAAGTAATTGCATCGGATAATAACAAAGCGGCTTCTCAGGACGTTCACCCTAACGCATACAAAGTCATTAGTGATGTGACTGCTCTAAAGGCAGATTTGAATTTTGGTGATGCGGGTATAGAAGTTGATGACATTAGTATTTTTGCTGAGAGCGGTACAGGGAAGTTTGTCATGCAACAGGCAGTTAGTGGGTCAAACGAGCAAACTATCAATACTGCTTATTTCAAGTGGTCTAGCAAGAACACTACAGAAAGAAGCGGTACCGCAACAATGGATGGTGTCAGTTTGATTAATAATAATACTTGGTATGAGTTAGATTTGAACGGAACTGATTGGGCTGCTTTAGGAATAAAGGAAGGTATGATGATTCAGAATACCACAACAGGAAATAATCATAAGATTGTTTCTGTCGGAGATGGTACAAATGCAGACATACTCAGAATAGATAGAGGGCAGTATTCCAACGGCGTATCAGCAAACTATACTTGGACTGATACTGATGATTGGAAGATACCCATACAATTGGGCGGTCTTTGGACAATGAATACCTTCTTAAGCGAAAGCGCGTTAGATAACCCAAACGAAATTCTCTCAGAAGTGAATCAAGCATATATCAATACTGGGGGTAGAGTCGGCTCTTCAACCAAATTAGATATTAAGGTTCAACCCGATGAAACATCCGCCGATTATGATTATGAGATAGTCACAGTAAGCAGCACCGTCTATACGGCTAGTCAGAATATCACTAGAATCCTTATGCATTTAGAGGGATTAATAGAAGCACCAAATAGCGGTACTTATTACGACAGCGACAAACTGAGGATGTTGTGGAATGCTGGTCTTACCAAGAATTGGAACCCACCGACAAGGCTTACCTCTTTCTTTGATATTAACAACGTGCCTATCACTACATCAATGACTTCTGACGGTGGGACTACCAATAATGATAACTACGGTGGCGTTGTCAAGGGAGGAGTTAAACCATTGCTTGCTACTCTAAAGGATATTCAAAAGGGTGCGGGTTTTGGAGTCACTAATAACCACCACACCTCTTTCTCTTGGTTATCGGGTCGTGATGGTAGGATAGATTTCAGACCAAAATTCAATAGTGGTTTAGTTTTCAATAGAGATAATATGGTAATGAATAATCTAAGCACGCAAGTATCTGGTAGTGTCACCAACGTTAGGATTTATTATAACGGTAATAAAGACTTTGTAGATTATCCGAGCGCCAGCACTACTTCTACTACCAATTGGAAAACATTGGAATATCCAAGGATTTTCAATAAGAAAGAAGCGCAAAGATTAGCACAGAAGGAATACAATGCTAGTAGAAAAACCAACTCAAGTATTATCTTAGAGCCTAGTGCGACTTCTTATACGGAAGACGGCGCAACTAGTTTGGTTTCTTCTAAGTTTTGTGATACTGGTCGTTATGGTTATATCGCAGACCCATACATAGCCCTGCAAGGAAAGGCTGACGCTTCCGTAAAACCAACCAGTTGGACTCGTTTGGGTACGGGTGGCTCTCTCTTTACGGGTATGAGCAATGCGTTTGACGGCAATCTAGGAACCAACGGAACTCTTCTCAACAGGTGGGGCAAGTCCGGCCCCCATCAAACAAATACCTCAGCAGGTAATGTCACATGGGCTAACAACTTCTATTGGTATGGTGCCGCGTCTGTCAGTCACGCGGTGCAGGTAGTCCATGTGCCAAATCATTGTCCTCTTGTCAGCGAGGAAACCGGAGAAGAGTTGAGAATCTTTGTGACACCACACGAAAACCAAACAACTGCGGATGTATCTGTAGACTCTACTTCAACTCTCCCTCCACCCAAATTCGATATTTGGGTTGTGGACTATGCGTATATCAACGATAACATCAAGACTGCGACCATTAGCGATTCGGGAGGTACTCATTCTAAGACAGGGGCCACTCGGTATAATAGAGTAGTGGTTCAAGAGAGCGGTTTCTATGAGTTAGTTTTACCGTTATCTTATTGGAACAATAGCGGGAGTGCTTTCAGCCCCACAAGAAGAATCATTGTATCTTTCAATGCAGATTACTGTAGGGATTTGCTACGGCACAGGTGCGGCGACCCTGCCAGCGCTGACTTGTATAAGAGTGCCAACACCCTACCGGGTATCACGGCAGGTACTTCTAATGGAAATATAACCATAGGTAATGACTATTCCATCTTCCCTCTTGGTGGGAGAATGTATGAGGAGTGGTATATGTTCCACGGTGTAGGGTCAAGAGCGATGTGGAATGCTCCGAGAATACAGATGGTTAGAGATTTCTCCTATGTGCCGGCCTCTTATGTCAAACTGACGGATGCTGGTTTGGGCTACAATGATGCAACATTTGTCATAAAAGATATAGATTGGGAATTATCGTCTGGGAGAAGTGAAACACTAAGAATAGAATTGGCTATGGATGAGTCCCTACGAACCGGAAACCTTACATCATTCTTACCCTCTAACACTATTAATGTTCCTACTTTCCAACCTGATATTCCTTCTTTACCTCCGGCGTCAAGCACTCCGGGCGTAGAAACCACACCCACACCGATTAGTGGAACGCCACCAGCCGGTCAAGGCTTAACTGGCTGGGATAGAAGAGGAAGAGGCTGGGGTATTAATAACTCTTCTTCTGGTCTGTTTAACAGGTGGAGAAACAGAATGGGTGATATGGCAAACTCTCTTGGGAGTGGTGAAACTTCAGTCTTGGGTGGAGAGAGAGCAATCGTGACACCACAGACTAACTCAACGGCTTCGCCATCGACCAACGTAGATGTATCGGGCGGCAACGCGGTTTCTGCTGCCACCGGATTTACTTTCCCCGGAGTAGGCAACGTGGAAGAAGGAACCTCACCATACTTTTCCAGCGCCTTTAATAAATCTGTCACTACGCCCCCTAACGTCACTTCTGATACAGTAGAAGTGGTTGGGAATGTGACCCACTTAGCAACTACTGGACAAGCGGTCATTACAACAAGGATAAGTTACGATGGTACGGAGTATTCCCAAAGCACCAGTATCCCTGCTAATGTTGGTAATCAACAAATGACTTTGTTTAGTGGAAGAGTAACCGGCGCAGATGTCCCTAACACTACATTAGATTTAGAATTGAGTAGAGTTGCGGGTAGCGGTGATGATACTTCTTCTTATAACTCAGTATCGTTAGATAATATTGGTTTAAAACAAACCCAAACATCATTCAATACTTCATCGCCTTCTAACCAACTGTCGGGCGTCTAATAAGAGTCGCGTAGACCTAGGATTCTCTTGGCCTTCTCTCTACCCAACCCCTCTATTTCCATTACAGATTTCTGGGTGGTTCTGACGGCAAGTATCTTTGGGATACTTCCGAACTTTTGAAGTAAATCTTCTGCGTGTTTGGGGGTGATGCCCTCTAAGGAAGAGAGTACCTTGATTCGTGGGTCGAGTTTCTCCTTTATCAAATCCTTCTGTATATCCAAGGGTAGTTTTGATACTCCGATTTTACTTTTAATGTTAATCTGATGGTGGTTAGTCACAATCCAATTCACAAACTCATCCATCGTTGCGAGTTCCATGTATTTGATATTGGGGAAACGCTGATAGAAATTCATCTTGAACTGTTGAATGGTTTTCTTCATACGAGCAATCTCTATTGCCATGTGTCGTGCGGTAGGTCTGCCGCCGGGAACATAGGGTTTGAGTTTAGAGCCGTACACCACTAAGAAGGGGTTCTCAAACTCTCTCTCCAAATCTCTCAATTGGTCTACTACGGTTCTGCTTCTACCCAACCCCAAGATAGAACGGTACAGGTCGTTTATCTCCTTAGCCTCTATACCCCATGTCCCCATGCGATAGTCTGATGACTTCATGCGTAGGACTCTTGCCTCTCCTTTGCTATCTAACTTCGCATCCCCCATTCTCATTAGGATTTTATCAATCACTTTAGGGTTCTCTCTATCATCTACTAGTAGCATAAAACTACCAGACACTTTCCGTATATAACTTTATTGTTATATAATACACCCATCATCGCCGCAACAAGATATAATCTTTGTTTTACAGTTAAGACAAGCGGACGAACCGTGGACTTCTAT
>Ga0181406_1000039_pt1 | contig 45539 bp, 61 predicted proteins | sample 29SPOviralmetaG_FD_130135 | JGI IMG/M metagenome (GOLD analysis project Ga0181406, IMG submission 130135) | Marine viral communities from the oligotrophic San Pedro Time Series (SPOT) site, San Pedro Channel, CA, USA - 29 SPOT_SRF_2011-12-20 | ecosystem: Environmental > Aquatic > Marine > Strait... | reverse complement strand
CATCAACAGACGCCTCACTGTCAGCTATTAAGCGGCCATTACTGCCGTTGCCTGTGTAAGTAAGGATGCCAAAATAATCTTGCGGCTGTTCATTATTATTCGGATCAATAACAGGGTCAGGCAGATTTTTTGAGCAAAGAGCTAGAAAATTAGTAGGCGGCGCGTAGAAGAAATCACCAATGCCGTTTTTATCAGCGTTACCTTGTGGGACTTTCGTATTGTTGAAATCCCCGTTTTGTCCAAAATTCCAGTTTTGATTCACCACATTGGAACTTGTGACCTGTGTCATCAGGGTGACATCAACCCCAATAAAATCAAATGTTAATAAATGATTTGTTCCCGCTGATGGGTTTCCACCTTCCAGTCCATTTGAATTGTAATAAGTATTATCAACGCCGTAATAGACCTTTCCACCATCAACATCTATCGCAACCTGATGAATTTGGCTTGCTGTGAAAGTATCAACAGTTGTGCTTCCGTCTGCTTTTTTGAATATAATAGATGGGGGTGTTGCATTGGCAGAGCTTCCATCGCTCATATAGAACCCGTTGCTCTGGATGCCGCCGCCTCTTGAGGAGACCAAAGCACCAAGGCCACCACCGCCCGTGATGTTATCCTCTTCGCCTACCTTACAAAATCCCCACCCATTGCCAGCACCGCCAACGGTGTATTCAAAATACCATTTGCCAGATTTCGGTAACTGAAATGTGAATGATTTTACATCAAAATCAGCACTAGTTCCTATAACCGCTAGATTGCCGTGACTTAACGTGACTGAATTAATGCCAACTGCTGAAGCAGAGGCATCTTGGTAATTAGAATTTATAACAGGAAAGTTATTGGTAGGGACATCTGGTACCGAGTCCGTGTAAGTTAGATTAGTTTGCGTGAAATTATTTTCATTGCCTGATTGATCTTTGAAAAACGTATTTTGCCGCGTGTCAGCGAATGCCATGTATATGTATTTGCCCGTTGATGCGTTACGGTTTGCCGTGCCGTCATTTAATGTAAAACCATCATTGGTAAATGTTGCTACGTTTGCGGACTCTTGTTCTTCTAAAGCTAAATTAGGATATAAAAACCTACTGGCTCTATCATCCCCATCTCTTGTATTATCCCAAATAATCCAATCCGCCGTCGCATCAGTGCGTTTAATCATCAAGAAGGCTGGCTTGAAGCCCACACCAGTCACAGCATTACCTGACGCGCCTGTGCCTGTATAATTCCCGAACTTGCTATACGCTGTTTTGTCACACCAGCAATATGCCACATAGGTTTCACTTGACGTATTAGTACCCGAAGAGGTGCCTACAGTGAACACAGTTGACGTTGGTGCTGTATCGTTCCACGCAGTGCTATCGTCAGACTCACCGTTATCGGTGTCAGTGTTTAATTTTATGAAGAAATCTTCTGGCGTAGACCCACCATTCAAACCATCGTGATAAACAATCCAGCTTTGTGTGGTGCTTCTTCGTTTAACTATAATCCATTTTGGAGCGGCACCCAGCCCATGAGCGATTGTTCCCGCAGAACCTGTCCCTGTATAGGTAACGATACTGAAGCCATAAGTGGTGTTTGCTGATAGTTTTGTTGCTGGAATAGTCCCTGCAAGCGCAGACCCCAGATTAGAGCCGTCAATCTTAACAGAGCCAGCGGTTGGCGTTGCCCCTGCCCCCGCGCTGTTGGTCGCCGTGGGTGTTCCTCCAGCTTCCCAGCACCAGCCAACGTAGGTATCGCCATCGTCATTTATTTGAGCTACTGCAGAACCACTACCCGTTAATGAAAACCCATCGCCATCAAATGAAGTAAATGTAGCAGAATTGTCTGATTCTGCGGTGGTTGCGTCAGACCTGAGATGTAAACCTGCGCCACGAACTGAATCAGTTAAGAAGTGATTTTCAGCCGCATTTCTTTGCTTGAGCCAAACAAAATCTGGTGAAAATCCTATCCCACTAATGCTGTTGGCAGAATCATTGCCAGTGTAGGTAACAGTATTAAAGCCTTCAACAGTCGTATCATCGCGGAAATTTAAGTGGTATCCGTTGGTTCCATATGGCCCAACGTATTTTTTTGGAATCCAGATGCCTTGTTTTGTCTCCCCAAAAAAATCAATCGTCGCGTTGAATGACAGAGGAGCGGAGCCATTTGTGGCGGTTGCATTAGCTGATAACGTGATCTGAGTGCTTGAATCAATAGACGCAATGGTGGTGCCATCAGGTATGACTGAAGTCGTTGATGAGCTTACAGCCATGCCCACTTTTAATGATGCCGTGCTGGATATGCCAGTGACCGTGGCACTACCTGATGTTGTGGCCGCTGTGAATATGGGCGCGTCAATGAAATTGACTTCCGCCATATACATATTTGCTTCTGAGCTTCCCCTGTTGGCTATGTAGTGATCATAAGTCGTGTTGTTGACTATGCCCTCAAAATTCTGCGTTGGGTAAGTTGATGAGCTTAAATCTGTTTGTAGTCCCCCGTTGATATACAGCTTCATCCTGTTTGATGAGGTGGCTTGCGTCGTATCAAGAATGCCGACGATGTGATACCAAGCAGTTGTGTCTCTCAGCTTTGCATCTGTTCTTATGTTGGAGCTACCGCTGGGGGATGCGGTTATAAGCTCCATAACTACTTGATCAGCAACAGAGCCTGTCCCCCCATAAATGTAAATTCCTGTGTCGTTGCTTGAGGCATCCCCCGCATACCAGAGATAAGGTTGCCCCCCGCCTGATACGTTTGAAACATTTTTTTTAATCCATCCACTCCACGCCCAAACTCTAGTGTTCCCAGCTGTTGAAGGCTTGCGTTCCAGAAACGAACCATTGCCCTTGGTAAAGGTCAATGATTGATCAAGCGTATGCGGGTAGAAGTTTTTCTCCCCGCTGAAATACTGTAATGCGCCTGCGCCGAATGGGCCTGACATCTGAGGCTCCTAACTGAAATTCAACTGCGGTGTTCCAAGTAAGATGCTATCTGCCGCTGAAACAATATATGGCACAACGTCGATTGCACTCGCAGAAGATGACAAAGAAAGCGTATTCACGCCGCCTGACGTTTTGTATTGAGTGCCAAGTGAGACTGTGCGATTGCCACTACCATCCTGAATAAAGACGATAAACCCAGATTGGCCAACCTGTTCAGTTGTCGGATTATCTAACGTCACGTTGCCCGTCAGCGTCAGAACAAAGTTTTGGTTAGTGCCAAAATCCAGAGTTACATTGCCCGTGTTGCTGGTGTCGGTATCTGTTGTGGCAACTGCTGTTCCCGTAATAGAAAGCCCCGTGGCAGTTGTGGCGGCTTTGATGACATCGTTGTGATATAGGGTAACGGCACCATTCAGATCACAAGTGATGTATTCCTCACCCCCAGAGTTGCTCAATAGCGTAATGCCATCACCCTGTATGTTTAGCTCATTTGTAGCGTTAACGATATTTGAGTTTGTGCCATCATGATAGATGGATAAATCTGTACCCGCACCAAAAGCCAGACGGTCATCAGATGCGCCTCCGCTATCGCCAAACACAATATTTTTTGTGTTCACATCCAAATTACCGCCCAACTGGGGAGTGGTATCGTTGACGATATCAATGGTAGATGGTGACGCTGTGTCCGCTGTTTGATTAACAGCAAACAGGTTTATCCAAGCATCATTATCGCCATTGCGCTGTTTTATGATGTTGTTTGAGGTGTCATACCATAACTGATAAGCAAACATTGTCGATGGCTGTGAGGAGCCAGATGACAATGATACCGTAGCTGACAACGCATTGTTCAAGTCTGACCGAAACGCTGGGAAGCCTTGGTTGGCTATGTTAAAATCATGTTGGGCCATATCGTCTCCTTATGCCGCTACCTCACCGAACCCTCTGGCGACGTAATCAAATGTCCTGTTCACCCCTGCATTACTGCTATTAAAGAACTGGATAGTAAATCCAGTAGCCGACTTGCTCGTTATAACATAGTAATCGCCGCTTGATAAGTTTTGTGCGGCAATGCCCAAACCTTGCAGAGATTTGAAAGCTGGACTGAATGTAATTGCTTTGGTTCCTGTGCCACTAGCCAAGTCAGCTTCCGCCAAGGTTCTATCTGGCATGTCAATAGAAACAGACAATGCCGTGATTTTTGGTGACGCCTCTGCATCAGAGCTTGTGAGTATGGCCTTGAACTTGAACCCTCGCGCCTTGTAGTCACCCACAAAGAATTTCCTGAATGCCGTGTAAGTAGGCGACCCACCATTAGGATCATCTTCTGTCGTCGCAATTTGAAGCTCTACATTGGTATCATCAAACGCCTGCACATCTCCATCAAATGTTCCTGTGCGGCTATCAAAATTACCTTGCGCTGAATCAAACAGCGTCAGGTACTCAACCCTTTCCACCGTGATATTTGCCGTCACATGGCTTGTGTAAACCGCCCCGAGATCAACGGCACTGTCAAACTCATATGTTCCTGTGCTTTGTACCGCACCCCCGCCACCGTCAAACAAACCAGCGGCATCGTCAAAGTTGCCACTCGCGCTATCAAAATTGACGGTTGTGTCCATCACCAGAGCGTTGTCGGTAGCTACGCAATTCGTTTTCGTGCCACTAAATGATGGGCTTTGTGTTGTCGTGGTGACTGAGTTAAAGCCTTTGATCCCCTCAATTATGGCAACGGATGATGTCGCGTTCTCAGATGCCAGCCCCAGCTTGTCTATTGCCTTGATGAAATATGTACCCGTCATAGCAGGCACTACAGCCGTGTTGGCTGGCCTTGAAATCTTTTCAGCTAGGGTAACTGCATTTGAATACGCGGCACCGCTGGTGAGGCTTGAGTGGCGTATTATGTAGTGGGATAAATCAACATCTGTGGATGGCGTCCAGCTAAGAGCCGCCTCTGTGCCAATGATGTTGACAGAAAAGTCACTGACATCCGCTGGTGGGGCGGTCTTACCAACAATCTGGTGCTGGACTGTAGTGAATGGCGACCTAACGCCCAAGGCTGTAATCACTCTGGCCCTAACATCGTAAAGCACGCCATCTTCCACATCCACAAGCTCAAACTTATTTGATGATGAGGTGCCGATTGAAATGAACTCTGAATCAGCCGCCTTCTTGGCCTGAACCTCAAACTGGTCAGCAAACGTACTACCAGATGTGACCTCTGCAACGAGAACAGACAGAGCCTTTTGGTTGAACGACTGAAGCTCATCGGTTGCGACTACGCTTGGCGCGGTGATGTCAAATGGATTGGGAAGATTGGTATTATCTTGGGCGAACACCGCCTCCTCTGCACTCCAATCATATACAGCACTATTTGTTTCTCTCAGCACCAGAGAAACCGCTGTTTCTGCATTGCCTGCAAGAGTTAAACCCCAATCAGCGACTTCAAAAACCTTTGAGGAAAACCCAAACTTGCTGTTTGTGATGTTTACTGTGTCACCGACATTCAACTGAAATGCTTTAAGATTGAAAACCCCTGTCAACGCTATTTGTTGCCTGTTTCTAAACAAGCCGATTTTAGCCAGACGTTGAGCCATAGCAGAAGATGTTGTGTATGGCAGATTTAGCTCAAGGAATTTTTGTTCGCCGTTATCTTCTGCCAAGAATGTTGATGACGTTAAGGCAGGGTAATCCGCTGGAACATAGTCTGTTGATGCTGGTGAGAAAACGCCCTTAACAGCATTGAAATTATCTCTGCGGCTTTGCTTGGTCTGGAGTTGTAATGTTCCTATAGCGTCATCTTCATCCAAAGTTATAGATGGGCTAACATACCCCGCCGCTTTGAGATTGAATTGCCCATTGGTATAAAAAACCACTCCACCACATGAGGTCAAAATCTGTTGTATTGTTTGTTTTGGCTGATTTGATGATTCAATGGTTCCATGAAACTCATAGCGTTTTTCTGTGCCGCCACCTGAAAGTGTGACGTTTTCATCGCATAGATTAGCCGCTGTTGTGAAACTGGTGTCATTGATCTCGCTTGACGCCGCACCAAGGCCGTATCGTGTATCTGTGAGGTAATCCCTGATGCACAATGCGGCGTTTGCTGAAAAGGCTGTGGATGAGTTGCGTGGATCAAATACCTTTTTGCCAGATACAAGAGCCGTGATTGTTGGGATGCCGTTGGGGAATGCATCTCTGTCAAACTCCAGCCTTGCATATAGATAGGCCACACCACGCAAACGATGCTGTGCTGTCCAGCCAGCCTCACTCTCAGACACCAGATCAGTATCCGCCGCTTGCCCATCTGTGCCGCTGTGCGTGTTGATCCTGACCTTGTTTGCATACCTTGTCGGCGAGGTGCAGTTGCCGTTTCCATCCAGCGTAAGCTCAACATCATTTAACCTGATTGCTGATATGCTTTGAACCTCATGACTGGCAAGCGTAACAACCAGATGAAGATACTGATCATTATCCGTTGACTCAATATGAGCCAAAAGACCTGAAACTCGCACTGTGCCGTAAACAGCCCGTCGTGGCTGAGTCGGCTGTTTGATCATCGACCTTCTGGCTTGGGATTGCTGAAGAAAATCAGAAAACCTTGGAAGCTCTGGAACAGGCGCGAGTGCAGACATAGCGGCTGAACTGGCCGCATAAAGTGCGAATTTTGTTGCATACGCCGCTGTCTTTCCCATTGAGGCGGTAAAACCGCCAGGTCCGGCAATTGCTGTCATTATTGCCGCTTGCAACAGTGTCTTGGGGTCAGTTAATGATTTAATAAGTCTTTTGAAAAATCCCATTACGTCCCCCAGACAATTTCTTTATCTTGAAGGCCAGCGACAAAATCAAAACCTTTGTCATCTGGGAAATCAATCTTTTGATCTTCACTTGTGTACCGCCTGACCTTGGCAACCTCCAATGCGATCAGCCTGTTTTCTGCGGCAAGTGTAATTGTTGATGTGGCCCCTGTCTCTGCCAACACCATCGTATCAATGAAGCCTTTGAAGATGGCATACGGGCTACTGACAACCGCCCCGTTAGACAATGTTCCAAAGTAGATGATGGCATCTCTGCCCTGATAATTCTCATTGAGAGCGGCTGACAACAAGTCAGTCGGCACACCAGATAGCGAGATGTTTGCGCCATTGGCTTGTATTGAGGCTGTCTCTGATACAGTTTCCACGCCCAATAATGAACCGGCACCAAAGTAATCTTCTGAGTTGATTGAGATGTTGCCGTTTCCCGTCCAAACTCTGATAGGGTCACCCTCAAAATCTAATTTGACAGCCAGAAACGGTTGCAGAACATCCGCTTCCAGTTGTGTAATCATGTTTGATGTGACATCTCTTGCCATTAGGCTATCCTAAAAATATTGAACCTGCCGCCGTTGGCTAGGGCTTTTACAGTGCCAGAGCCAGAGCTTCTTTCTGCCACCACTTGGAAAACATCGTTAGCGGTGACTGTAAATATAATAGATGCTGAAGCCGTGGTTGCGTCTTGCGCGTCGTTTCTATTGTAAGTGTTTGACAAAGTGCCAGCAATATCGCTGTAAGAACCCCCTGATGGTTTTTTCTGCATTTTGATTGCGGCTTCAGTTCTGGATGCTGTAGCACTTTGTCCAATTGTTACTTGATAAGAAAACATATAAGTCCCAGCAGTGCTAACCGTCACCTCGCCGCCGCTTTCAGTGAAAACTGAACCTACGTTTTGTCTGTTTGTCTGAAAGTCTAACGCCGCAAATGATGTTCCCAAATCTTGATCAGCACTAATATAAGAATCATAATAAGCAGTTGCTGGTGTGTTACCAATGAATGAAGTAGCTGTTACTGTACCATTTACGTCAAGAGTGGTTGCGGGTTCTGTTTTGCCAATACCAACCTTACCGTCAGCTACGACATTCAATAAGCTATCAGCATTCCAGAACCCAATTTCAAAACGGTTTGAAGTGCTACCACTGCCAGCGTAATAGAAACTCAAAGTGGAAGTATCATAGTTGCTTGCATCTTTACCCAGCATTATCTGGTGCCGTTGTCCCACCCCTATGCCGCTTCTATAAGCCTCAATCGCTTTTCCGAAATTATTGCTGGTTTCGGAATTGTTGAGCATCAAGTTTGCACTGCCGTTTACACCATCACTGGTAATCGTCACATCATCAGCGAATGTAGAACCAGCATTGAATATCGCTTTGCCAGCCGCGCTCATATCAAGCGTCAGTGCTGTAATATCTGAAGTGCTATCTGTGCCTTTGAAGATAATATCTGTATCGCCGCCCTGAGCATCAATTGTGATATTACCTGATGTGGTGGCTATACTTACGGCGGCATCGCCCGTTGTTATGTCATCAGCCGCAACAGAACCACCGCCACCGCCGCCTATGCCAAGATTGGCTGGGGTGATTTTCTTCATCGTGCCGCCATCGTCCACTAGGACAAAATCAGCATCAGAGGAACTGGTTGTTGTTGTTGGAGTATCAGAGTTGCCTGTTGTCAGGACTGTGCCAGTAGCGTCAGGCAACGTAATAGTGCGGTCAGCTGTTGGGTCAGTAGCAGTGATGATGGTTTCGTGTGCATCCGCAGTTGCGCCTTCCAGCACAATGTTTGACTGCGTTAGCAGGTTGCCAGTTACGCCTATGCCGCCCGGTTCAATGCTGTCAATTCCAATTTGAACGCTTTCTGCGAAGGTAGAGTAGCCAGCAGTAGAGTAGCCAACATCGCCGGGGTCACTGGCATCTGCCACACCAGTTTTAAGAATGACATTGCCGTATGAACTACCACCCTCGTTGTCATCAAGGTTCGCTTCATCAAGAAACAAAACTAGGTTATTGGTCGCGTCCGCAACATAAACCTGTATGACCGCTCCAGCGTATGTTTTATTGGCGTCTGTACTAACTTTAATTCGGATTGCTGTGACAACATCGGTGCCAAACGTACTGTTGGCAATAATTTGAAGACCTTGATCGTTTGCAAACAGAGACTGGGCGTAGAACGTCATCGCCTGATGTCTGCTTGAGGTTATATCTATCAAAGAAAACTTGGCGTGGAATCTTTGGTTAGCCCCTTGTGGGCTATCATCGCGTCCCTGAAACACTGCAATAGTGAACCAACCGACTGCAAGATTAGCCGTCATTGTTTGTTGGTCTACGACGCGCACCAACCCATTCCTGTCGGGCAGTCTTATGGTGCGATTTTCAAGAGTTGGCGTAATGGGATAGAGGCTGGTGTTGAAACTGCCGTTGTACTGATACCAGATAAGCTGGTTTTCTGCACTAAAGTACAAAGCGTCGTTATCAAATATATAGGTGGCGGTGCTTGACCCAGCTTTCATTTGGTTAAATTGTATTCTACCATCTTCACTGCCGTCTGTTACATCCCGTGTTATAGAATAAATTTCATTATAAGTAGTTGTTTCGCTGGCACTGTTTGGTGCTTGAAAAAAAATAATTGAGGTTGTGTCAAAATCTGCAACATCGCTAGTGTTGTTGCTGCGGAGATAAACAGCTGGCCTGCTGTCTGTATCGTCACCCTGAATAATTAAATTATTTGTATCTATAACGCCATTGGTGCCGTCAGAGTAAATCTCCATGTCATCGCCAGCACCAAACTTTAACTTGGCGTTGTCGGCAAACTCTAAAGCATCGTCACTAGCATCCCACACAACATTGTAGTTTGCGCCTGTCAGGGTCAGGTCATCTGTAAAGGTAATGCCTGTGCTGGTCGTCTCTAGGCGGTCAGTGTTGTTATAAAACAACTTGACATGACCGTCACTGCCGCCGAACTCAGCCATTTTGTTGGCGTTTTCTGCGCGTTCAATAAGCAAGTTATTTGGGGAGGTGCGATAAACTATATCAACGCCATTTGTGGTGCTTGAATAGTCAGAGCCGTCTCGGTAGCGCATGAAGTTGGGTCCACCGCCGCCTATATCCAGAACAGGAAGGGTGCCATTGCTGTTGGCTATGATTTGTTCGCCGCTGGTCATTGTGACATCGCCAGTGAACGTGCCGCCAGAAAGGGGCATAAATGAGCCGCCGCTGGAAATCTCTTTCACAGTGCCGTCTGAATGTTTGGTAAATAGCTTGGCGTCAGCGGTATTAACTGCCAATTCTCCGACTGACAGATCACTCGCTGATGGTGTGTCGCTTGCTGTTGAGGAGCGTTTTATCTGAATGGTGTTAGCCAATGTTCACCCCTACTTTTTGCTTGGCCGTCCTCTTTTTCGCGGACGGGTGGCTTCAAACTTTTCTTTCCACACAAGGCCGTTTTCACGTTCCATCTGTAGTGCTGTTTTGAGGCTTGCAACCTCACCCCTGATAGTAGACAGCGCGACAAGCAAGTCAGCGTTTTGATCTTCAAAGGCATCCTTGTTTGTGGACATGGCTTTCAACTGAGCCTGCGCCTCGCGTACCTGTTTCTTCTGCGTCTCATAACCAGCCAGAGCCTGTTCGTATTGAGCTATGGTGGCTCTTGCTACTTTTAGACTTGCGGCGGCTTCCAGATATTTGCCAATGATCTCACCCAAGTATTCTTCCTGCGCTTTTGCTAACGCTTCTACAACAGTAGTTTCCATTAATAAGTGCCACCATCAATCGTTTTGTTATCAAGGGTTTGCGCGTGACTTGCGAATACAAAGGTGTCATTGCCGCTGAGTAATGGCAACGTGACCGTCCTGTCTGCCGCCAACTCTGAAACAGCAAACACATATTGATGATCTGCGCTGGTGTCATTAATTTGCGGCGTTGTCATAACTGGGCTGGTAAGTGTTTTGTTGGTCAGCGTCTGGCTGTCACTTGTTCCCACAATCGTGCCGCTGGGGGCGTGTTGCCCGTCTAGCAAATCAGCGTTGAGGTTTGTCACCGCCGTGGTTGATGCAATGACTAACGGCGCGGTGCCTGTGGAAAGGGTGCTTGTGATCTGACTTGAAGCTGAGATGGTAGCTGTGTTCACTTGTGAATTTATGTGAAGATTGCTGAACTTTAGTGAGGCTGTACCAAGGTCTTGCCCCGCATTGGTGGCAGGCGCAAACGCAGTGCTTGTAAGCTTCAATTCATCAGAGCCAGCAATCTTGATATCTATCTGGTCATCAGTGCTTGCGTGGATGCTGGTATCCGCATCGGCATCAAGGATAAGCTCTGTGCCGTTCATATCCAGACTTGTGGCTATGGTTGCGGCGGTGATGGTGGGCGACCCAGCAAGGTTACCTTCAATATTAGCTATCAGGGTCTGCTTGTTAAAACCTGTGCCGCTCTTATTAACTGTGGATGTTGGCTCTGCTTGAAGGCCATCAAACAGGATGAACTTTCCAGAATCATCCGCATCTCTTGCAAAACCCGCAAACTTGGTTGTGGCTGATTCCACATATTTGCCATAGAAGCCAAGGTCAACAGAGTTGGTCGTATTGTCTTTTGCCAGTTTAAACAGCGGGTCAGCAATTGAGACTGTAGTGGAGTCAATGGTCGTGGTGGTGCCTTCAACATCCAGATTACCAGTGATAGTCAGGTCGCCCGTGAAGGTGTCATTCGTGTTGCTTCTGAGGAACGCCCCCTCACCGCCTATCAAGCGGATGTTATCTGATGCATCACGATAGAAAAGTATCTGCGTTGCTTCAGTGAACGCTAATTCACCCTGCGCTATGTTAGAAGTAGTTGGCGCATCTGAGTCTGAGGTGTTCCGTTTTATCTTAATTGTGTTCGCCATCAGTATGTCCCCGCGTCAATTTCCTGAGTATAAACCCATTCATCACTAGAATTGCTAAACACTATGAAATCGCCGTCAGACGGTGCTGATGTTGGGACGTCCTTGCCCCCTATGGAGCTTGTGCCAGACGGCCCCTGTGGGCCTTGTGTGCCGACTGAGACTACTTCTATAGCGGTAGATAGCACCTCCACGTTGTTCTCTATGTTTTGGATGGATGCCGTGTTGGTAGTTTGCTGGACGGTTACGCTGTTTCCATCAGCTATCGTTACAGAGTTTGATGTCTGCGCCACCTCAACAACATTGCCCTTTTCAACGGCTATGCTGTTAGTCGTACCTGTAACGGTTACCTCATTCATCTGGTGACCTCTCTGACAATGCTGTAGCTTCCCTCAATCAGACGGGTAACAACACCGCCCGACGATATAAGCTCCAGATCATAAACCCCGTTGCCAGCCGTCAGAGCGGCAGTATCTGAGGCAGAGACTGTCAAGGTCACAGTGCCAGCACCGCCCCCTAAGGCTATGCGTCCGTTCTCTGTTGTAAGGGTAAGCACGGCAGAGCTATCTTCAATGTCTGACCGCAATGCCATACGAGCCGTGTAACCAGTCAGGTTAATCGCGCTTCCGGCTGAATCTTTGTAGGTGATAACAAGGCTGAGAGTGGAACCCTGTTCAACTGTGAGACTATAGTTTCCGGCTGTCATCTTCCCAAGCCTCATTTACATCTGGAGTGCTTGGGTCATCGCCCTTTAGCGTCCCATCTTGGTTTCTCGCCCTTTTCTTGGACTTTGCTTTGGTTTCTGTTGGGCCTGTTACTTTGACCTCTCTAGCAAGGCCAGATGAAACAAAGTTTTTCGCCAACGCCTCTTTCCAAGGCGCATCAAGGATTATCTCCTCACCTTCCTGATATATGCGTGTCTCACTGCCGTATTGGTTGGATGAACCGGCGGCTGTTTGCGTCATGATAACTTTCATCAACCCCTCCAGAAAAAGGGGGCAAGGTTGCCCCTGCCCCCATATTTTTAGGCGTTATGCGGTGTGAACGCATTATTGCCAGTGTGACGAGCGTGACTCTTGATAACCGTTGTTCCCAGCGGTGTACCGTTAGAGTGTGAGCCTGTCTTGGCAATAGTGGTGCGGATGTACCGCTTTCCACCGCGATAACCAACCCGATAAGTTGCACCCGTCGAGTCAGGGTTGCCGCCTGTGCCAGCGGTGCCTGTCCCGTCGATTTTCAAGAAAACGCCATCAGCGGCGATAGTGCCGTCAACGATGTCTGCTTGAGCCGCATCAGTAAAGGTTGAATTATCATCAGAATGCTCTAGCCCGATTTCAAAGTAAACTGAACCAGATAGGGTATCCCCTTCCGCGCCAATGGTGACAAGAACTGTTGCGCCTTCATAACCCTGAAGGTCAACACCTGTACCATTTGAAGCGGCTGTGGTCACAGCGGACTTGTGGGACAGAGCGGTGGAGATGGAGTTTGAAAGGTCTTTCATATCATCCCTCCCTTACGCGCTGATGGTTTGAGTACGCAGAGCTTCAGCCAGTACAACCTGACCTCCAACTCTGGAACGAGCGACATACCGTACGTTGCCTGACGTTGCCTGTGTGAATGGATCACGCAGGACAGACAGGGCAACACGGTCTACAATCATGTAGCCACGGCTGAAATCACCGAATGCCACGGGCTTGGCAGAACCAGCCACATCAGGCATATCGGGCATCTCAACATACGGGAAGCCAAGGATTGTATTTGGCACACCAGCAGTCAGCATCATGCCAGCTTGGAACACATACTGACCAGCAGTGTCCTTCAACTTGCGGATAGCCGCCAACGACGTACGGTTGAACACAAACGTCGCGCCACGGGTGTAGTCACTCTTGACATCATGTACGAGGTCAATCAGGCCATCACCTGTGAGCAAAGTGCCACTACCAGAGTTAGTCGTGCCGACGTCACTGTTGACAGTAATGCCTTCAGGCTTGCCCACGGAATCACCAGCGACGAAAGCATTGCCTTCGTTCTTGGCGAACTGTGTTGCAAACTCTTCTTGCATCTCGCTCTCAAGATTGAACACCGAATCCTCAAGCATCTGAGAGGAAATATCAACCAGCGCATATTGCTCATGGGTTGGGATTTCTTCCAGTTGCGTGGTGTAGCCGGTGGTCTCAGAACGAGTCCCTTGCTCTGCTACCCAAGCGGCAGAGAAGGTTGCTGTACGAGATGGCATCTGGATTGACTTCTGGTTTGTCTGACGAACCCTTGCAATCTGACGCATCGGGGAAATTTCCGTGATGGTCTTGATCAGTTCAGCGACATACTCAGGCGGGGCAAGAAAACCAGCTTGGCTATCATCACTTACACTCAGTGACTTAACCTCGTGGGCCTCCATGTCCTTTTCACCCTTGCGTAACCACTTATCAAAAGCATCCATTTTTTCATCAATGGATTTGCTCTCAACGGCAGCTTCAGGGCGTTTCAGGAGAGTTTCAAAGTTTTCCAGCTTTTCGCCGAATTGCTTTTGCTCCTGTTGAGCGAGAGTGAGCTTTTGATTGATGTCCTCAAAACGATCAAGGTCAGCTTCAATATTCTTGAGCTTTTCATCAACCAGCGGATCAGCCTCACCCTTCTTCTCGATTTCAGCCAAACGCTCATTGTTGGTGCTTTTGAACTCTTCAAACGCAACCGCAAATGAGTCAATGGCTTGCTTGATATCATCAGACATCAGTAGCCTCCTTATCGGATTTCAGGATGTTGGTTAGGTTTGCAATGCTGGATAGCAGTGCGGTGTCTTGCTCATCGCCAACCTCACGCTGGTCTAAAGCTTTGGCAACGACATTGGCCGCCACTTTTGCCTCGCTCCTAGAAAGACCGCCTTCATCCCGAAGGAACGCCTCCCAATCACGGACACTTCTCTCCGCCGCCTTGACCGAAGCAACCCTTGCGCGAGGGTTCATCGGGAAAGTAACAGCGGAAATTTCCATTAGGTCTACTTGCTTGAGGTAACGCTTCTTACCCCTATCATCATAGCTGTAGCCCTTTGCATCTACTCTGTAGCCAACGGAGAGGCCGTCAATAGCCCCCATCTTCATTAGCTCATATACCTCGCGGCCCTTTTGCGTCTGCATGGCGAGTTGTCCCTCAACATACAGGCCGTTGGCATCTTCTTTGATTTTTGTGTAAACGCCGATAGGCTCTTTGGTGTCATGCTGGAAAAGCATCTTGATTTTCCGCGCACCTTTAGCTCGAACAGATTTGGCAAACGCGCCGTTGACTACAACGTCATTGCCCAAGTCCTTGTTGCCAAAAACTGATGCATAGCCAGAGAACATTCCCTTGGCATCATCATCCTCATCATCCTCATATGCCTTTAAGTCAAAATCAGCTTGGCAATCCAAGGTGCCGCTCTCAACGAACTTAACCTCTTCATCAATGTCGTCTTGATATTCTGTATCCATGTCAGTATCCCCTTTGCTCCCGTCACGGTATGCGCTGAGACAAACTGCTACCCGTTGGTCGTTTGTTGGATACTCAGCTTGCATGGTATCATTGTCCATGCATCGGCCCATGAAATCTTTTTCGCTCTCACCCGATGTTGGTTTCGGTATCGGCATTACTCACCTCTGAACAACCATACAATACACTCAGATACCAACAGATACAACATCTGTTGTTTTCTTAATCAACCACCTCATCCTCTGGCGACACATAAAGCGTTACGCACCGGCAGTTGATTGTGTTGTGTGCGCCGCCTCTTGGGTCGCCAGTGTAACCCATCCGGTATTCTAGACCCTTGTAGGGAACCGTAAAATCCTCATCAAGCGGGACTTCAGTGCCGTTCATTTGAGCGTGAAATGATCGGGTGCGATCATCAGCAACGGATACCCAGCGTTTTACTTGATCAGGTATGTTAAGGCTGGCGTTGACCTGATGGTTGGCATAACTTGCCGCCGTGTGGGTTTCTGTTCTTGCAATAGTGGCCGAACGAATACGACTGAACGAACCACGCATACGCTCAAAAATATCTCGCCCTATCACTGTCACACCTAAACCTTCTTTTTCCCCCGCGACAATGATTGAGATGATGGCCTTGCGTGTTGTGTTGCTTATTTGGCTGATACGCTGTGCGCCAATATCCAGCATAAACAGCTTGATGAGTTGCTCAAACTGACTCTCTTGCTTTCTGTATCTCAGAATGCGTAGGCCAAACTCATCAATGACAGAACGGTAGTGCGGCTCAAGTACCGCTGTTATCTTTTGGTCAATCTCTGATTGCAACCTCAGAAGCCTGCCCGCACCTTGATATTCTCTCTGGGCCTGTGCGCCAATCTCAGCGAGGGCAGTTTGCATCTGAAGCCGCAGACGCCGCTCATAGCTTAGACGCAAGCGTGTCTGTTCAATAAGCTCACGCCGCGCTGAGATACGGATGGGTTCTTGCTTATAAGCTGGCTGGCTCATTACTTCTTCATGGGATGGCCGGATGGCAACAGGTCTAGATCAAACTTACCACTGCGGAAGCGACCCCTGCGGACTGCATACAAAAATGCGTTTACTCTTGCATATGCCCACTGATCAGGGCCGGATACGTTGGGCCTTACAGATTCAGGATTCGTTCTGTACGCGCCAACACCCCTTTTGAAGACGGCCTCTAGCATCCTTTGAGTGACGCGCTTGCCTTTCTTGTCTCCATGCTTGTCGTTGTGTTCTTTGACCTTTCCTTTAAGAGCCTCTTTGACCTTACCTGATACATCAGCCTTTGCCTCGCCATATGCCAACGGCTCACACCCGTCACAACATGGGAGCATGATGCTCTCAATCTCTGCCTTGCCATCTCTTTCCTTATCAAGCTGTGCTGCCTTTCGCCTTGCCCATGTCTGGCCAGAATCCCCGCCCCACAACAACCAAGCTATTTTACCAGCCGAAGGGTATCCTTCTTCGCCCTGTCGAAATCCCGTGGCTCTCTTATCTACTTCATGGCGGCTGAAGAATGAATGCATCCGCCTTACAGTGCTGGGCGACAACCGCTCTTTGTTTGTGAGTTGGACGGCTCTTGCGACACCGACTTCTGTTCCGCCTCTGTTGAACTCTTTTCGCATCTCAAGACCGCGTTTTGCCGCCGTCGCCATGCTGTCAGTAGGCGTTGTGTCAACATCGCTCTCTGCCTTTGCATCATCATCATCCTCATCTTTGTTCGTGACTCTCAGATAAATGGAGTGGCTGGAGCATGGCATGTAGTGGTTGCCATCTGGACCCTTGACAGTATGGGTGCCTTCACAACCAAGCCGTCTAGCTCTACGCGCTGCTTCCGGCTGAGTATCAAAGACATCTCGCCCTTCACCAAAACGAGGGTCTTGCTTTGGCGTCTCAAGCTCATCACCCGTCAATCTGGTGTAGTCTGCATGGGACGCGCACGGCATGTAGACGGTGCCATTATCTGTGTCGTGGGAGTGTGTGCCTGTACAACCTATTTTTTCCGCACGTTCTGTAGCCTCTGCCTCAGTTGTGAATACGTCTTTTTCAACCTCACTCTTAGAAACAGCATCCCAATCATAAGCCTGTTTGCCATCTTCTTCAGCATTTTCACCCTCCGCTGGTGCGACCTCTGGCTGACCAAGTGGGAACAAGTTAGCCGCAATAAATACATCATCACCACCTGTGATTGGCTCCATCCCTAGCCTTTCACGTGCCTCATTGCGTGATATAATACCTTCTCGCACGGCACTGGTGATATTCTCATAAATGCGACGGCGACGCTCAGTCATCGCTGGGATAGCCTCAAAGTCATAGGCAATGGAAATATCTTCTCCAAAAGCCGGTGCCAGCCATTCATTGAAATCTGATTCTACGCGCCTAGCCAGAGGTATGATTGTTTCTTCATACAGAGCCAGCCTAGCCTCTTGCACGTTTGCGTATGTTTGCCCATCAGGCACGCCGATAAGCTGTGATGGCACGCCAAAGCACAATGCTATGTCTTTTGCTGCTATATGCTTTTGTTGCATGAAGTCCATGTCTCGCGGAGACAGACCCATTTCCTTCCAATCAAAATCACCTTCTAGCAACAATGGTCTTCCCGCGTTATCAGAACCCGCAAATCTTGTCCGCAGATCATCATTGAGTTGTTGACGTTGGCCATCTGTCAGTTGCACCGAAAGGCCACGGTCATCTGATGGCCTAAACACAATCGCACCTGTTGGCCTTGCGCCATTCCGCAACAGAGCGATGTTGTGCTTGTTGATCTCGTTGTGATTATCAACATCTACAGCCGCCGCCATAAGCGGTGATAAACCGTAGTAGTCGTCCAGCGGGTTCCACAGCTTGAGATGTTTGACTTCTGATTCTCCTGAAACAGGATCAGCGTCATAGGTGTTTACCACTCTTCCCTCAATGACATACTCATACCCTGTCGGCATGGATGTCTTGCTAGCCTTCACCCGCACACGGTCAGGCCGCAACAGATAAAGCTCACGGGTTGCACCGTTTACATCAGAGCGAATTGCGTAGGAGTTGCCAGATAAAAGCAGGAATGAATACAAGCTTTGAAAGTATTCCACTCCTGCCTGCGTGGGGTTTGGTCTATTGAGAAGTGAAAGTATCGGATGTTGGTCTAGCTCAACCTCTCCTTGAAATGCTTTCCACGGGATTGACGCCGCACCGTTAGCAATCTCATTCACGCACCTGTAAACGATAGCGTTCTGTCTATAGCCTTCATCTGCATAGGCATCAAACTTATCCCTGCGGTAGTGCTGGACTCCAGTGTAATTCATCACCACTTGAGGGGCTTCTTTGCGCTCTGGTGCGCCAAATAAAAAAGCCCTGATATTTTCTCTTATTGATGCCATCAGCTTATTCTCCAATATGCCTGTCCGGTATTCTGGCTCAGTTCTGTCAAAGCCCAGACTAGGGCATCAAGTCTGTCAGGCGATTTTTTCACCCCTGCAACGTAAGAACACATTTGATCCTCTAATACAGGAAAAGACCCGACATGATGCACTTTTTTTTGCTCATATAGCGCGGCTATTGGCTCCGCCCTAACCAGTTTTCCTCTTGATGCAGTGACTGGTGTATATGGCACGTTTGGGTCAATGTTCCGTATCAAACGTTCAACTAGGTCTCCACCGTTGTTTACTTCTGCAACTATCCTATCAGCATTGTACTTATAAAAACAGTCTACAGCACGCCGACCCCAAGCATCAGGGCTGGCCTTCAAGGAAGCATCTTCTATAACGTAATAATTATTATCTGATCCATACCCACAAACTACTATACCTGTTTCATCAGAGTTTTCATTATTGGTCACCGCTGGATCAATAGCTACCACTATGCGAGTGAGGTCAGGCAAATCATCTTTAGAAATGTAACCCTGTTCAATGATCTTGTGTGACCACAGCGCACCTTCCGTGTCATCTAGGATATCTGCATATAGCTCTTGTCGCCCAAGCCTTGTGCCTTCATATTTTTCTTTAAGTTGTGCAAGTGCGCTTTCAGCTAGGTTTTCATAATTCTCAAAGGTGTTGCCCTTCGTAAGGTGGACATCACGACCCGCTCTTTTAGCTAGGCTAACAACCAATGGAGTGGGGCGTGGTGTAGTTGTAATAACCAAACGTGGCTTTTGGCCCAAACGCAAGCCAAACATCATTTGGTCATATGTCTCTGGATATCGCCATGCCGCAAGTTCATCCGCCCAAAGCCTGTGAAACTGCGGCCCCCTTAGACGGTCAGGCTCAATCGCAGCAAAGCCCTGTATGATAGAACCGTTCCACAGTTTGATTTCCATGCTGCTGCGGTTGTAGGAGCGTCGGTCACCCTGTTGATAGCACTGGCTAGGAATGATGCTCAGTAGGCCAGACGGCCCTTCAAAGCACACTCGGCGTAGATCACCCCCTGTGGGGGCTATGACCCCGCATATGACGTTTGGATGAGCCATGGCATAGGCTGCTATATCCTGTGCGCCTGTCCTTGTCTTACCCCAACCACGGCCAGCCAGAATAAGCCAGATGTCCCAATCACCATGAGGTGTCTTTTGTGACTGCCTAGCCTGTCCACCAAACCAGTTAGTGTAAGACGCTACCGCCGTCTTGTGAGGTCCCTGCCAATCTTCGGATAATTCCGAAAGCCTCTGCAAGTCCTTCATCGGCTGCGCTGATTGTTCCGCTAACATTTCTGTTCTCTGTGCTTTCACCAAGGGCAAGGCGACCCGTCTTATGGGTCTTTTCTAACGCAGATGCTAATTGATTGATGCCGCCGCTAGATATAATAATGGGCTGTGTAGGGAATGGTTCATTGAACGCTTTTTTGGCAACGGCTGCTTGTTCCTTACGTTCATGCCATGATTGCAGCAACGCCTCATATCGCTGCCGCTCTTCATTAGCCAACCGCATTAGGCGCACTATATCCGCTTGTAGAGCTTTAGCTAGCTTGAGGGAGTTGACGTCGAAGTCCACCGCTTCTTCTGAAAGCCGCTTGCGCTTCTGAACATCAATCTCTTTCGCTAGCTTTTGTTGAAATACAGCGCGGGCCTCACGCCAGCCTTCTGCCTTACTGCGGCGATGGATGGTTGCCAGATTGACCTTGTACTTGTGCGCCAAGCCTTCAAGCGTCATGTACCGCCGCTCTCCACCCTCATCTTCAAAGCCCTGCACATAGAGATTACGCGCCTCTATCCAATCATCAGGGGACAATCTTTTTTTCTTTTGTGCTGCCATTTGAACCGTTGCATATCCCGTTATGGGATGAATGTATCATCAATGCGGGTAAAAAAAAAGAGACAGGAACCGCTCATGTCTCTTACAAAAGATGTGACTTGGACTGTGTGTCGGCACCACAAATCTTGTAATCGACACCAAATCACTAACCATTCGCAGGTAAAAAAATATGGGTTAAACTTACAAGTTGAGTCACAGCCCAAGTCACAACTGATTTTCTTGCCTTCCGCACAGTCTGTCAACCACTCTAATTTTTTTGCACTTTTTTTGCTCCTTTTGTGCATTTAAGGGTTTACAAAATTAAACAGATGACAGATACTAATCATGTCGAGAGGGCGTTAAGCCCATAACCATACCACGGAGCAAACAATGATTACCCTTCCCAGCAACCGCACCTTTGGCATTGAGCTTGAGGCCTTTGGCATTGATCGCCGCGAACTGGCACGTAACATCCGCGCTGCTGGCATTGATGTGATTGACACCCATTACTCTGGTTCTGATTACAACCGTTGGCAGATCAAGCCTGATGGTTCTATCTCTGGCTCTCAGGGTTTTGAGATTGTCTCACCTGTGCTGAGTGGCCAGAGTGGCATCACGCAGATCAAGATGGTGCTGGAGATTGCCAACCGCCTTGGTGGTGATGTGAACAAGTCCTGTGGCTTCCACATTCATTGGGGTGTATCTGATTGGCGCATTAAGCACTTCCGCAACTTTTACAAGCGTTGGGCAAAGTTTGAGCGCGGCATTGATTCCTTCATGCCCCAGAGCCGTCGCGGTGACAACGCCTTTTACTGCCAATCGCTTTACTCAACACCGCTTGGAAGGAACAACTCTAACCCTACCGGCTGGGTGGTTGGCACCATGTTTGATGCGATTGATCGCTGCCGCTCACTCAACCAGCTTCGCACGATGACCCAAGGCTCTGGCCGCTACTGCAAACTGAACGTAGCAAAGTTTCACCGTACAGGCACTATTGAGATACGCCACCATTCCGGCACCTTGGACTTTGATAAGGTCTGCCACTGGATTGCGCTTACCGGCGCGATGGTTGCCAATGCCGATGATGGCAAGGCTGTCAAGAATTTTACTGATGTTTCCGTGGCCCCAAAGAAGGTTCTCGACACCCTTCTTGGGGGACTGGTACGGGTTGGTGGCATTGATGCTGCCACCCGTGCTTTCTTCAAAAAACGCGCCAAGCAATTTGCAGATGCAGAGCGTGACAACACTACAGGCCGCAACACATGATCTACTGGATAACCCATGATGGTCGCACCTTTGTAGCAGAGGATGAGAAGGAGCTTATTGACTGCTACAGAGGTGACACCATTACCCTGACCAAAGATGCACAGGACTTTATGAAACAGATGTGCATTTGGACTCGGCTCTACTGCAATGCAGAGCTTGACCCGACCACACCAATGACCTTCGTGCAGTCGCTGCTTGATGCAGGGCTGCTGACCAAGAGGAGTATGAACTGATGAACCAGATGATCTACATGGCATATGGGAGCAACCTAAACAAAGAACAGATGAGCATACGATGTCCTGATGCAGAAGTGATGGGTAGGTTCCTTATGCCTGACCACCGTTTAGTGTTCAAAGGCGTGGCGGATATGATACCCGCTGTTGGACACGAATGCCCCGTGGCCCTGTGGCGGATCACTGATGCCTGTGAAGAAGCGTTGGATATCTATGAGGGCTTTCCCAAGCTATACCGCAAGGAATACTGGACGCATGAAGATGGGAAGATGTTCATGGCCTACGTTATGAACCGTGATGGTCTTGCCCCTCCACCGCCGCACTATCTGGATTGCATCCGTGATGGCTATCAGGACTTCGGGCTTGATGCAGCGTACTTGAATGAGGCTGTGAAGCTCAGTATGGAATACCAGAGTGATGAGGGCCACATCCCAAAGAAGTACCGCAACGGTTAGCCGCCTTCCATCCTGCCAAAGTCAGGAACCCATCCATCCTCAAACGCATCATCAGGGTCGCCCTTTGTATCAGGTGACCCTGCATTGTCATACAGGCGGTGAATCTCTTCCTGCTCCATGCCAAGGTGTTGCTGTATCCATTGATCATCTACGCCCTGTTCATCTTTCAGACTGCGAACTATATCAGCCATGCTCATCACGAAGTGACTTCCCCTCGCCCTGTTGTGGGTGATGGTAGCTGATACCTGTTCAGCCATACCCATATCATCAGGCAAAGTTACAACAGGAACCATTCCGCCGGTCATCTCAAGGATTCTGGCATCATTTGATACCAGCCAACGATGGAAGCCATCCACGATTTCGTTATTTGATCGAATCACGATGGGCTGTGTCCAGCCACAGGTTAGGATAGACTGCACCAGCAACTCAAGCTCAACGGGGAAAACCTTGTTAGGGTTGTAGGCGTTGGCGTGGAGTTCATCCCTGTTGACCCATTTGACTTCACTTATGGGTTGCGCTTCTGAACCTTGCTTCATCATATTTCCTTTTCTGCTTCAAAGCCTCGTCAACGCCGCCTTGAATGTTTGGCTGCTTTCGGTTTTTAAAATCCCCGCGCACCGCTATCTTGAGCAGGAAGTCCCAAGATACACCCGTGCGAGGGTGAGCCACCTTGTCCAGTATGGGTTCATTGGTCTTATTATAGTGGTTCTGGATAAAGCCCTTGACACGCTCCGCCACCTCAGACTTATAAGGCTCTGGGTGTTTCTCAATCCAGAAGCGGATGAACTCATGCCATGTCATGTTGTCAGGCTTGGTTGGGTTTGAGCCGTAGGAGTACAGGACTGTGTTTGAGTACCGTGCAGCAGTAGCTGCGCCATCAACCCTTTCCTGCATCTTCCCCCAGATATCAGGAAACAACTCGCGGAACTGATACAGACCCCGCATTGGCTCCTCACCATAAGGCGGCGCACACCTCTGATCATTCGGCCTGATGCCAGCTTTGTCCATGAGGTCATAGGCGGTGTTATAGTCCCACCCGAACCGCTTTGGTGCTGTCCAGATATCTTTGGTTGACCAATCGTATACCGGATACACCTTGTAGATATTCCCCTGCGCCGTACCCTCATCGTACTTTAGGATATGCACATCCTCGCGCCTGCGACCTGACAGGATAGCTCTTGTGCGTGTAAGACTTTCATCCGCCCTTATGCCCATCACGATTCCGACATTGCCGTGTATCTCAGGCTTGAAGATCAAACCGTTGATTTCTGGGATGGTAATACGCTGCGCTGGATCACTTGGGTAACCCTCAAGCTCAGTGATGGCTTCTGAAGGAAGTGGTCTTACCCATTTGGCTTCATCTTCCGGCCCCCACGGGAACCACCATGGGTTTTTGACAGAGCAAGCGTTCCTGTGCCGCACTGGCAGACACCACCAGTAGAATTCAACCTCTGGCAGTTGACTAACACGACGGACATATTGTTCTGTCTCATACGGGATGGCTTCCTCATCAAAGTGGTGGATAGGCACCTTCTGGATGCCACGCTCCTTTGCCACCTCAAGCACTAGGTTAAGACAGGCCGTGCTATCCTTACCGCCGCTGAACATGACAGCCACAGTATCAAAAAGATCATACGCCCGATGGATACGCTCTACAGCAAGCTCATGAACGTGGCGGTCAATGACCTTCTTCTTGCCTAGCTTATTTGCCATGATCGATATAGGTGCGATTGATCATGGAGTGGTTCTCATCTGTCGGCCCTGTATCAGAGTCCGGATGGAACGCCACGATATCCATATGGCTATCAGTTGTGCGGAATGAATGAAGCTCTTGCTCATGCAGCATGAACATGCACCCCTTCTTCAGAGGCTTGACCCACCCATCTGAGTGGTTGCTCTTTTCTTGGAAGGCCTCACCTTCACCGCTGATTACCACGCCCATGCGTATAGATGGGTGCGTGTGCTGTGTTTGATAGATGCCGGTAGGGAAGTGAAGGTAATTAAGCACAGGGTCACCCATACGAGGCATTGAAACCAGAACACTATCTGAACAGCCATCAATATATGACAGCCGCCCGTTGCTCTCAATCTGGCCCATTATGGGCATACAGCGATAGCCGAGCTTCGTCACCGTCCAAAGGTTGAGACCCTCAGAGCTTTCAATGTCATATTCACCGTGGAAGGCAAAATAGTTGCCCTCACGCAAATTCCAGTATTGTTCATTAGCGTGAATAGAACATGAGCCTTTCACCACATACCCGAATGTGGTTGCGTGTTTGACGCCTTGGTAATTGATGTTGCCATCAAAGAACATGGCATATGTCGGGTACATGGTTTCCAGAGCCTTGAGGCCCTCTTGGTTTGATGGCTCATATATAATATCCATCAGTTGATCTCCTTTAAAAGTTTGAGCAGTGCTTGGGTTGTATTATCCATTCCTTCTTGATTCTGGATAGTCCGTAACGCTGATAGACACATATCACGGTCTATTGGCGTCATAACGAAACTCATGGTCACATATTCACCTGTGCCGCCTATGATTTCCTTGCCCTCAATATTAGGCTCACCAGAAATCATGTCATTCAGAAATGAGGCGTCATTATTACTGGAGGCATCTTCCGCGAAAAGCGCGAGCAAAGACTCAAGCTCATATATGCCCTCAAGAGACTGAAGCTCCTTATCCAAAAGCTCCTCATCCCAATCTGAAAGCTCATTCAATTTGTTATCAAGAACTCTATATGCCCGCACTTGCTCCGGTGTGAGATCAACCGCCTTGTGCGTTGGCACAGTATCCATGCCTATATGCTTTGCTGCTAGAAACCTTGTATGCCCTGCTATTATGAAGTTATGAGCATCAACCACGATTGGCTGCTGCCACCCGAATGTCTGAATGCTATTTGCCACGGAACTCACAGCTTGCTCAGAAATGACGCGAGGGTTTGCTGTGTATGGCTTTATATCTGATATTGGAACTTCTATGACGTCCATTTGGTATCCCCATTTTGGGATAGATTATCACAGTAGATATGGCCTGAAAAGAGGTATGGGGAGTGAGCGACCAAACCCACCCCCCTTGACCACTACTGGCGACCAAACCAGTGGAGTGCATCTTGAGGTAGATGCATCAGAATCATAGGCTCCTAGTCGTTCTCTGTCCAGTGATATGACCGGAACGTATTGGTGCCGCTATGCACAGTAACCGCCTCTTCATAGCAGTGCGTAGCAAGATTATAGCGGAAGAACGCCTCACCAATAGAGCCATACAAACCCTGCTCCCTAACCTTGCGAGTAATGACCCTTGTTTCATTCTCATCAAAATCCCTATGCACCACGATGCCCACATCACACATATTGTTCCAGTGAGCGGAACCACTTACATCATACAGGCTTGGTGGTGGATAGCTGCCATCAGCTTGCCGCTGCATCTTGGCAGGGTGTGCTACCATCCACATAGCAATATTGTGCTTGCGGCAGAACTGCTTGCACATAGATATCAGGTCACGGATATGCTCATCCTCACGCTTGTTGCCGTCCCTGCTTGAGTCAATCTCATTGTATGGGTCAATTATAATCCCCTTCACACCGAACCGCATACAAGCGGCCCTTGCCTTACCCAAGAGCCAATCAATAGTCGGCACATTGTCCTCACATTCAATGAAGTGAAAGTGATTGTCCAAGAACAACATGGCATCAACCAACTCTGCCTCAGTCATGCGAACATTTGGCCCCACATCAAATGGCTTCTTTGCCACCTTCTCCGCCAGCCGTCTTATGTGGTTAGCCGTGCTATGCTCTGGGCTGAACACGGCAAACTTCCACCCATGATCGCGGCACAGGTTTACCGCAAGCTGGTCTATAAAATTTGACTTGCCGTGGTTTGGTATGCCGGTCACAAGGTTGAACGTGGATGGCATCACTTGGTAGATGCTATCAAGATTGGCAAAACCAGTAGGCACCGGCTTCTGAACGTTGCCCCTGTAGATATTAATAACATCACGCTGGTAGTCCCCAACGCTGAATAATCCATCTATCGGGCAAGGCTTGGCTAGGCTCATTACCTCTTGCAGTAGTTCATAGCCATGCGCCACCAAAACATCATTCGCATCCTTGGTCACAATGTCGTGCAAGGATGGCCACTCTACCGTCCAGCACCTGTCCTTACCGAACCTGTGCAAAAGCTCTAATTGCAACGCCTGTCCAGCACCATCACCATCCACAGCGATAATTACCTTCTCAGCATCATTTAACCATTCATGCTGGGCTAGGGCTTGGAACCGCTTGTCGTCATCTTGGAACTTGGCTTCCTGTGGCGCACCATCTGGCAAAGTGACGGCATTGGCAAAGCCAGCCTCATGCATCGTGAGAACATCCATCTCACCCTCAACGAATATCACTTCTTTCTGGCCGGTCACATCCCAATGCCTACGCACTGAATCAATGTTGTAAAGGGTTCGCTGTGCGCCATTCTCTTGCCTAAACCGCTTGTCCTTGGTGCGGTACTTGCAATTAACCAACTCGCCATCAACGCGATATGGAAAAGCAATGCACCCCTCCGGATTGCCGCCAAAGCTGCGTTCAGAACGGTATAGTCCAAAATGCTCCACGGTCAGTTTGGATATGCCCCGACCCTCTAGCCAGCGCAAAATCTCATCTGAGGCCACAGGGTTGGAGGGCTCTACAAGCCTCACTGGTGGCTTCTTCTTCGCTGGTGGCGTCCTGTACCCATCACCCCTGTTGCTGCCGCCTAAGCCGCCCCTCCAATCACAATGGTGGCATTTCCATACTGCCGCGCCATCTGTCTCAATAGTTACCGAAAGGCATGGGTCTTTCTTGTTTTTGCGTTGGTCAGAACATTTAGGGCATACCGTCTTGTGATCGCCCTCTCTCCAACTACGCAAACGAATACCTTGTTCAATCAACTGCTCCATATCTACCCCGCAAGCATGTTTCTAGTTGTAGCCTGTTCCTGCGCTTCTTGCACAGTCTCCCAACGTCCTTGGTTCAACCAAGTGGTCGCGTGTGGGATGAACTTTTTATCCTTACCATGACAGGTCTGTTTGAACCTAGCCGTAGCCAAGAACAATTCTTGCACACCAATGTCATTATCGGTTGCGCGTTTCCAATTCTCAAAGGCTTTGCGTTTTGACCCATCCTTTCTGGGGTATAGGTTCCACCATTCTTCAAACTCTTTAGGGTATGCGTTTCTGTCACCCCCCTTAGTTTGTTTATTAGATTGTATAACTCTAACTGTATCGGGTGTCGTTTCTGTCACCCCCACCCTGTCATTTCTGTCACCCCTAACCAACAGCACAAACCTATTGCTGGTCTGTTTACCATCGCTTGTGAACCGTGGCCTAATCTCAATCAAGCCCGCCTCAACCAAGCCGGTAACCGCCCGCATTACAGAACGCTCATTGCACTCACACAATTTGGCTAGGTGCTTATAGGATGGGTAGGTGCTGTGGTTGTCATCACAGTAGTTGGCAAGCATCAATAAAACCAGCTTACGCAACGAGTTCTTGCACGGCTGCTTCGCCGCCCAAGCCATAGCTTCAAAGCTCATGGGTTGGCCTCCTTCTGGTTGGTCGCACAAGAACACTATAGCTATGGAATCTGACAGGCAAGGCGATAAGAAAAAAAAGTTTAAAAAAATGCACTTTGGAGCTTGTAATCCTGATTTAGTCAGTTTACTTTATTAAACATAGACAGAGACAACACCAACCAAGGAAAGCAAAATGCAAAAGAATGACCCCATCAAGCAACTGGATACCCGTGATGAAAAGCCTGTCCGCCGCAAGGATTTAGAGCGTCCATATCGTAATCAAACTGCCTACAGCTATCGCGGCTTCACAATCTGGAGCCAAGTGCAGGGATGCTACAGCAGCAATCCGTATGGCTCATTCAACGGCACTCTATTCATCGAAGGCGATACGGAAGGCAACGGTAGTATGAAAAGAGTAAGCGCCAACCGCCTCCGGCAGATTGTGCGCCAGATTGATCAATTCTGGGACAACCACAGCGCGGTGGCCTAACGGCCCCGCGTAGGAGAGGAACGCAGAAAATGACTTACACAGAAGAACAGATGGCACTAAAAGCTCATATCCAAGCTGAGAATGAGCAGAGCCGTAAACAGATGGAAGAGACTGAGGGTCTTTGGATTAGCATGATGACTGATGATCTACAGCATTGGGCTGACTACGACATCTACAACGTGGAGCAATATGAGGCTTACCTTTATCACTGCGACGCCTATGAGATCATCTCTGATCGCACATCTAAGTCTCACGCACGGAGCGTTCTTGCAGACTGCAAGACCGTTGCAGAGATGAAGGCCAAGGTAAAATTCTACGCACCGGAGGCAGTGTGATGTTGTTGGCAATCAAAATCATTCTGGGTGGCTTTGGGATGGCGATGGTCATCTCACTGCCCATCCTTCTAGTTTGGTAGGAGAGCGGTATGGCTAAGAAAGAAGAAACCACTCGTGATGTAGTAGACGGCTATACTCCGAAAGTGGAGAAGTCAGACTACTACGCATATGCAAATTCAACATCAGATGAAGCTCATATGTGGGCGGACTGGTATGAGCAGCAGCGTTTTACAGAGCAGCCAGCACTCATCAATGAGGCACTCGCGGCACTGGCAAATCCAGAACGCGGCGTCATGTCTTACAAGAAAGGCAAGGCTTCTGACTTCAACCGCCGCTCACTACAGACTGATCTTGTTGCGGCACAGAAGTTCTTCATTGATGATAGCCTAACCCGCCATTGTGTTGAGGCTGGGCTGGATACACCAGCCAACCTTGTGAAGATGTGCCAGAACGCCAAGCCCTGCTTTGATCTTATGTGGGTTGAATGGGATGATTGGATCAAGATTGATCACATGAATAAAGTCTACCCCAAGTGGCTCGGTGAGCCGGTTGCAGATACCACCAATAATGGGATCAAGGTCGGCTACCTCATCAAGAAGCTAAATGGCAAATATCTTTGTATGCCTGTAGGCAAGATGCCCCCAAACAAGATAGCCTTCATTGGTCATGGTTTTTACTTTGACCCTGATGAGGCGATCACACTAGCGTGGTCAAATCAGATGGCTGCAAACGGGCTAGAGGACGGAGATGAGCAAGAGTTTTTCCGCCACCAGTTTGAAAGCTGGATACGTTTAATGGGATTCCCTTGGGTGTTCAAATATATGCCTGAGTATTTTGATAAGGAAGACAACTATCAGATCACAGTCCCAGAGGACTACCCCGCTCAGACAAGCTACAAGGCTGGATTTGAGATGGACTTCCTTGCTTCACGCATCCTGCCAGCACAAGCAAACTTCGGCATGATGACATCAGATGAGGAATGGAAGCTTGGGTGGCACCCTGAGCAGATGGCGCGTTCATTGGAGATGAACATGACCGCGATGATTGGTGATCTGCGTTTCCTGATTACGGTGTTTGCCTTCCTCAATTATGATTATGTAATCTACGAGGACTCTAGCAAGCCAAAGGTCAAGCACATCCGGCACGGACGTCGCGTACCAGAGAATGAGTTCAAGACGGTTAGCATTGATTTGCCGAAGCGTTGCGTCGTAGCACGGCGCGGCATCCTCACCGGAACCGGCACTTCAAAACGCCAGCACTGGCGGCGTGGACATCAGCGTGTCTACCGTGATGCCAAGGGGAATGAAACCAAGCGGGTTTGGATTGAACCACAGTTAGTCGGTGACCCTGCCAACGGCATGATTGAGCATGATTATGAATTGCGAGGTAAGAAAGGATAGGGGTGCGGATATTCCTTCATAGGGCGTGGAGCAATAGGTTTGTCCTCGTCCTTAATACAATGCCGTGCATCTCTACTAACTGATGGCCCCGAGGTAACATCATTAATTAGATGGGCAAAGCCAGACTCCGCTTAAAGTTTGCAATGGCTAATGCACGGAACACCTATTTCCTACTCATCCACGCCGTCGTACCCATGTAGGCTCCGACAATACCGCAGCCAGAAATGTAAAACAGATTGCTAATCTCACTTAGTGCTTGGATACGTTCTATCGACATCCAAGGCGTGAACATTGCCGCTGTGAAAAGACCCATGCCGATAAGCGTATATCGTGCCATGCGTAACTGAGCGAGACTTTTCCTCAAATCTCTTTCAGTTTGCCTGATTTCTTTTGCGTGTTCTAATTCTTCATCTGTGACGATACCATCACCATCCATGTCATATTTATCATAGGCTGACGCCTTCTGTAGTTTCTTTGGCATTTTATACCTCACTGATATGAACAGGCGGGTCATAAGTAGCGAGTATCTTTTTCTTGAGCTTGTATACCGGCGTCTTGGTGGCGGTGCTTTTCACGTCCTCAAGAATGACCTGACCATTCAGTTCATATTGAAAGTCGCCAACATAGTATCCGATTTTGTGGCCGTTGACCATGAGAGCGATACGAGGCTGTAGCTGTAGACCTTTTATCTTGCCAGCCTTTTGTAGAGTAATAAGTTGCGCGTAACGCGACGCCTCTTTCTTTGACGCAAACGTAATGCCGTCAACGATTGTTTTGATGTTCTTGTATTTGCTTCGCGAAGTCATTCGCGGTAACCGCGCCATTAGTCGCCTCACTGATTCTCGCAATCACAGAAGGTCGCGGGAACCTGTCTCCCCTGATCCATTTTAGAACTCCGCCATATGAATACCCTATGCGTTCAGCAAAAGCCTCATATGAAATCCGGTTCTTATGCAAGTAATCTTTCAACCTCATGCCCAAAATTACCATCATATTATTTGAGCGTCTATCCCATTACGGGTTTGCAATCTTGTCTGGATAGAGTAGTGTATGCGATGTAAAGAGTAGCAATAGGTGTTATTATGAACACATTTGAAAAACACGGGGTCATGAATCTTAGCCCCTCGACTATCAATCTTTGGATTGAACAACCCGCCCTCTGTCTGTTGAAGATAGCTGGCATCAATGATGGTAGGGCTGGCCCTGCTGCATGGCGTGGCACAGCGGCTGACAGAGCATTGGGGGCTGTAGCACAGAACCCAAACATAACTGACAGGGACGCCATCATCCACGCGCTGCAAGTATACAACGACCAAGAGCAATCAGCTATTGACCCGCACAGGGATGAGAAGATTGAGCAAGAACGAGCGGATATTGAGAGGTATGTCACATCCGGTGCCAAGTTCTATCGCAGTTTGCAGGAGCCGTTAGAATCCACACAAGGCAGGGTGATTGTCAAACTGGATGGTGCATCTGTGCCTTATATAGGGTATTATGATTTACTGTATGCTGATACGGTACGAGACACCAAGACCACGGGAAGGATGGTATCAAAACTAACGCAAGCACATTGCAGACAGGCATCAATCTACGCATTGGCTATGGGCCGTGAACCTTGGATTGATTACGTCGGCAAAAAAGAAGTTCGCGCCTACAGGGTTGAGAATGTGCCTTATTGGGTGCGGCAAGTAGAACTGGCCACACAATCATTGGAACGGGTGCTGTCATTTTCTGATAACACCCTTGAGTGTTGTCAGCTTGTATACCCTGACCTTGACCACTGGAAATGGGGTGAAACGACAAGGCAAGCGGCCAAAGACATCTGGAAAATGGAGGGTTAAATGAATCAAAGCCAGCAAATTGACCAACTGCTCAACGCTTTGTATGAAGCCAAAGCCAGCTTCAAAGAGTTGGAGAAAAGCGGAGAGAATTGGTACTTCAAGAACAAGAGGAATGAGCCTCACCTGTTCTCAACATTGGATGATATCTTCAACGCCTGTAAGGACGCACTACGCGCTAACAAGATTGAGGTGATCTACGGAACGAGATTTGTGGATGGGTACAATCATATTGTGACCAAGCTGTTCCACATTGATAGCGCACAATGGCTAGAGAGCGTGACCGCTATCGGTGATGCTACATCCAATCCGCAAGCTATGGGTTCTTCGATCACATACATGAGGCGGTATCATATTCAAGCCATGCTCAACCTTGAAGCTGACTTTGAGGATGACGGCAACCAAGCCAGCGGCAGGAACACAAACACAATCAGTGAGCCACGCAAGGCAAAGCCAGTAGACTATGACTACTCTGGTCCACCATACCGCATCTTCGGAGCGGACATGGGCCTGATACAAGAGTTCAGTGAGATCAAACCTTGGGGAGCTATGATCAAGAGCCGCATTAAAAAGATGCCGGAACTCAAAGAACCCAACCGCCAAGAGATTGAAAGAATACGAAAGGATGTGAGCGATACACAGGATATGAATGATCGTGCAAAAGCAGCAATGCTCACTTCAATTAATGGCCTACTAGCAGGAGAATAGTGATGCCAAAAAAGGGTTCACAACGGGATGGCATACTGCGCTTCCTGCAAGCCGGTAAGATGATCACACCGATTGATGCACTCAATATGTTTGGGTGCCTCAGATTGGCGACTGTAATTTTTGATCTGCGCCAAGAGGGATGGGACATTGATACCATCGACACAAAGTCCGCTAATGGCAAAAACTTTGCCAGCTACAAACTGAGGATGAAAGCTAATGACTGAGTACGACAACACCAACAGTGGCCTCATGTTCCCTGCGGGACAGATGGAGGTTTTCCGCCAAGGTAAGATTGATATTGAGGGTGAGGATCATGAAATGGTCATCTGCAAGCGCATCACCCCAAAGGGCAAGACCGTATTTGAGGTCTACAAAAAGGTAGGCGCGGTCTTTCCGGTGACAGAGAAAAAGAGCGAGAAGTCGCCTGATATGAGCGGTGAGATGATAACGGACTTCGGTGAATACAAAGTATGGGGCAGGAAGAAAACCAGCCGCAATGGAATGCCTATGACAGCTATTAACCTTTCACCACCAGAACATAGGCAAGCTAGCACTCCGTTGCCCGACCAGCATAGTGAGTCAGATAATAAGGTTCCTACTGTTGCCTCTACACCTGATCTTGATGGCGTTGAGGATATCCCGTTCTGATGAGCAAGAACCACAAGAACCCGAAACATCTTGAATGGGTGCGGACATGGCCTTGCGCCTTGAGTCTTCATCGGGATTGTTTCGGGTCCATTGAGGCGCATCACCTAATGCGACCTTGGAGTGGCAAGCGCGGTATGGGCATGAAGGCAGGGGATGAAAACGCCATGCCTTTATGTCAGAGACATCACATCATGCTCCACAAGCGAGGCGATGAGGAAGCGTTCTTTGAGGAAAAGCAGGGAAGCCCAAGTTGGGGCAGAGCGACATCACAATCACTCTGGTACAGAAGCCCTGCGTTCAAGGAGTTCAAATATGAGTAACACGGTAATGCAGGGGACATACGCTGATTTCAAGATTGTCAAAAGCAGGGCGGTCGCTCAAATCATCATTGAAATCCCCATAGAAAGCGCACAGGCGGCGGTGGAGATGTTCGGGGTGCCAAACCCCTCATATGAGCAATGGGTGGCTGTAGCAGCCTTACACAAGGCTACCGTCACACAGAATCAGGATGCCGTTAATGCAGTTAAGCAGGCGGGTATGCTCTGCAACACAGAGAGCTTCGGTCAGTTTCTGAAAGAGACAGGCAATCCAGAGATCAGGCCCAATGTGCCGGATGATATCACCAACGCCCTCAGAGCCTTGCTTGGTATCAAGAGCCGCACAGAGTTCCATAATGACCCTGATATCGTTATGGCCTTCAATCGGATTAAAGGGAGTTATGAGCAATGGCTAATGACAAGGTAACCGCCAAGGAGGTCAGGTGCCTGTCACTCCGACAAGCCGCCTCTTATATTGGCGTCAGTCAAAGCACCTTCCGCAAGATGGTGAAAAGCGGTGATGTACCGACCCCTATCCGCATCACAGAAAAAAGGTTAGTCTGGGATAGGAAGCAGCTTGATGAGTTCATTGACTCTCTAAGCGGCTTCTAATTTCCTCCCCAACTTACCCCGCTTCGGCGGGGTCTTTCTTTGTAAAAAAAGTTTAATTTTTTACTTGACCCTGCGTCATAGGTTTACTATATTAAACACATAGAGAGAAACAACCCTTACCGAGGACGAGGCAAATGACCCACACAATTGAAATAGCCAACACAATCAAACAACAGATTGTTGCTCAATCACCAATGGCACTTATGAGCTACGGCGCGAACACATTCACCAGCCTGACTGAAACTGATGAACGTCATGGCGGACTGCAATTCAAAGTCCAAGGCTATAAGCACAAGGGATGGGTAGCTATCAATCTTGCCTTCAATGACACCTACACTATTGAGGCTGTCAAAATCCGGAAGGGTGAGGCCAAGGTATGTGATACCCAATCTGATGTGTACGCTGACCAGTTGATCCAAGTTCTGGACCGCATGGTTGAAGGAGTTGAGTATGCCCGTTAAGAGGATTGATATGGCGTTACACGTTCAAGGGTTGTGCGCCGCCCATGGTATCACAGTCAAATACCAGCGACTGACTGATGAGGTGCCGCGATACTACGCACAGCCTCAGAGCCGAGTCATTCAGATACGACCAACCAAGAACACCGGATACTACGTTTCCGCCTTACATGAGATTGGGCATATCGTAGGTGAACGTCAGGGGCCAAGCATCAGCACCCTTACCAAAGAACTGTATGCTTGGATATGGGCCAGACAGAACGCGCTGGTATGGACTGATACAGCGGAGCGTATCATGCGCCGCGCAATGGACAGCTACGGCTGGACTGACCGCCAGAAGAATATCTGGCAAAGGAGATTCGCTGATGTTTGAACTTAACGATGAGGTCTGGGGCATAGACCCCGTCGTGAACAAGTTTCACCACTGTCGAGGTAAAGTGGTCGCCACCCATACAAGTACAAACGGACACCCTGTTTACATTGTAGACTTTGATGACATAGGAAACTGTCTGGTGACTGATGAGCAAATCACCAAACATCTGCACGGAGATCAACATGCTGGAGCTTGAAAAGATCAGGGGATTACAGGGCGGTGATGATTGGCTGACTTGGCGTTACAAAATGCGCGACAAGGATGCGGATATGGAAGCTACCCGCGAGTATCACATACACAACCCGCCGAAAGTTGAAGACATCGTTGTGGTGCTTCGTACGGCTTCACATAACACGATGATGAAGCCACACATCACCAAGATTGTTGCTATCACTGACAGGGGTCGCATTGTGGTTGACCATGACCATGAGGCTTGGGCGGGTAAATCTTTTTGGAAATCAGGACAGAATTGCAAGGCACCAAAGGGGCAATGCTGGCTAGTCCCTGCTGAACTTTACCGTGACATACCTATGACTAGCGAGACTGAGCAGATGCGCCTTTCTGAACAGTACAAGGCTCAGTCTGCGGGAGAGCAGTTGAGCGTATCTGAAATGTCACAAATGCTTGGCGGCGCGAAAGAGTTTGTGACGCAGATCAACATATTGATCTCAGAGTTCAACCTCAACAAAGAACAAGCAAAGCGACAACTAAGCCGTGAGTTGCACAGTGAAAGGCAGTTGGTTGGACGGCGCACTCAAGGAGGGAGACGCATAACCCGTGAGATGATCCGAAGCCACAGCCGACATTCCTTAAAGCAAGGTGACACCGTGGTGGAGAAAGAATTACAGCGTGAAGATCAAATGATACAGAGGGGCCAAATGCGGTCTGAGGGCAGGAGGAGACAATGGCAGAAATGATGTGTGAATACTGCACCTTAGATGAGAGAGCAGAAGGCAGTAGGTTCTGTGAAGACTGTTTGCGTGAGTTTGACCAAGACTCAGATGAAACCACAGATAACCAAACTATTATGGAAGAAGCGCAAAAACAGTTCTTTCGTTTCTTTCTGAGTTGACAAAGTTAAACCAATATGGTTTAAAGATCTAAACGACCACGACCAATGGAGACCAAAGTGACCGATAACCGTAACCCATACATTGAGCAAGGCATCATCCAAGATTGTGACAACGACTACCACCTCGTTGCACAGATGCGAACTCTGATGCATGACGCAATCAACTTCGCCAAGAAGCACCAAGACCAAGGTGCTATGGCATACAACGATTATTTCTTTGAGGACATGATTGAGAAGTTAGATGACGTTCTGGCTGATACCCTTGCTCCTGTACAGGATCAGATTGAGCAAGGACTAGATTATCATGGCGGAGCCTAAGCAAATGCAACCTCAAGACCTAGTAGCTATCAGAAGGCGTCTAGGTTTTACGCAAACACAACTAGCTGACAAACTTGGGTACGCTGGCAAGTCCAGAATTTCCCAAATGGAAACCGGCTACACTAGAGTGCCGCCAAGATTGGCAATGCTACTCAGAAGGATGGATACAGATGATCAGGTGGTTCACATCATACCTGCCGCTGGACAAAGGATGGATACCGATGATCAGTTGGCATAACGCACCGGAATACTCACGGAAGGGCTATCTCTACAAGCCCGAAATTCATGAAGATGAAGAAGGCATACGCAAAGCAAGTCACAGATGTGTGAATAGAATTGACCCTAATGACGTAATGCTATCTCCGCACACCCCGTACCATTGGATGACACAAAATGAGTTCAATGAGTTTGTGGATATGATGGTGAGGGTCAGATCATGAGGCTCTTAGTGATAGCATTGTTCGGGCTTACCGCTTGCTCACAAACGCCCATCGTAGATTTGAGAGGCTCAGCGGAAAATGCTCAATATTATCAGCGTGATCTAAATGAATGCCAGATGTTGATTGACCAATCACGGGGCATTATTCACGCACATTTTTTAGGTATGGACCCGATGTTGGTGAAATGCCTAGAGGGCAGGGGACATTCCGTCCTAACATTTAACTAAAGGGAGACACAGTGATGTCTAAGACCACGACTACGACCAAGAAGCCCGTTGGACGCCCCAAGGCGTTAGTTGATAAGCCAATCACCAAGGTAAACGGCCACATGATTGGCTCCACGCCGATGGAAGAACGGCAGTTGCGGGTACGCGCTGAAATCATCGCCAAGCTGATGAGCGACCACATCGGGTTTGATGTGACGCCAGCACAGGCTTGTATGCACGGACTTCACCTCGCTGAACAGTTGCATGACCATGACTAACAGGATAGCCCCCCTCTGGGGGGCATCCCCTTATTGCAGGGAGCGCATAATGCAACAGAGAATGATGAACTGCATCCAAGCCAGAAGTTGGTGTAAACCTGATACTTGGGCTTATAATTTCTGGCAGACCACGCTGGAAGCGATTATGGAGAACGCTAATATGTCAAAAAGAGATTGGTATAATCTTTATAATCTACAGCCCGATAGCTGGCTGGAAATGAACAGCACCCGCAAAGATGGACTGTTCACCCCATTCAAACAACGTATCATGAAGCTGGTACTTCGTGACCGTAACAATACTCCGGTGTACTGATGGCTATCGCGATACCGCCAACCCCACGGACAACAGAACTGGGGGTCGTTGGAGCGGGGGAGCTAACCGCATCCCAATGTCAGGATATTATCAACCTTCACAAGGATTCGCAGAACCCTTTCAGAGAGGGCAGGATACAACAGGAAAAATCTTTCAAAGCCAACAAGATTGTCCGTGATGTCAATGTGTGGGTTATCCATGAAACCCATGATTGGGTTGATGCCCTGTTGATTGAAGCGGCACAAGAAGCCAACACTCATTTCAGTTTTGACCTAACAGGCTTAATTGAGAGACCTCAATTGTTGCAATACCAAAGCCCTTCACATGGCTATGATTGGCACCTTGATATTGGCAACGGCGATAACTCAACGCGCAAGATAAGTATCAGCATCGCTCTCAATCCAGATGGTGATTATGAGGGCGGAGAACTGTGCATGTTTGCGCGAGGTGAAACATCCATTAAACTGACGCAGGGATTGATAGCCGCCTTCCCTTCATTCATGCCTCACAGGGTAAAGCCTGTAACAACAGGCGAGAGATGGGCTTTAGTCTGTTGGGTTCACGGACATCCGTTTTGTTAACGGTAATCTCTTTTCATAATGGAAATCATCAAACAGAGTGTGGACAGCACGGGCATCATCCTTGTTGACAATAAGCCCTGCCATTGCGGCAAGCCTGTCCTTCTCTTCAATACCGCTTTTGGTGAGCCATAGAGCGTGATCAAGGCGTATGACGAACCCTTCCTGTACAAGAGGGGCTAAAATCCATTCATACGGCTCCCTGCCGCTTAAAACGGTGATAAGGCCAGCAAGCCGTATATTCTGAGGCTTTGATAATGTTCTTCGTTTGCGGTTGCTCATTTTTTTGTAAAAAACTTTGTTGCTGATCTGACCGCGAAGCTACTTGCTACGATAACGCCCAAACTATACTGATACCACTCCGGCATAGTCTGCAAGGCCGCAAAGCCATCCGCCACTATGGCCCTGCCCCATTGGCCGCAGAACGCGAGGATTAGTGGGATTGAGAACAGAAGCACAAGCCACTCATCCTTGAGACTATGGACAGTACCCTGCGCCATAATCTTTTCCCATCCAGCCTCATGTGTAGCGGCAACGCGCATCACCTCAGCTTCCGCTTCAGCCCGTGCGACCTTGGCCTTGGCCGTAGCGGCTTTTTCTTCTGCCTTGCCCTTGAGCCACCCGCCTGCAAGCTCAGTGATTGCTGGTATCAATGCCTGTATCATTGCTAATCAATCCTTGTCATTCCTTGTCATTCGTAGTCAACCCTTATACACATCATCTCTTGGTTGTCCTGACGTATGATATCTTGCTCTATATAAACAGCCTTCCGGTGGCAATCCTCTTCTGTATCAGCGTCAGTAAGTGGCGATACTGTGTAATTAAAGGGTGATACCGCCGTAACCAATATTACCACCCATACAGTAGTCATAAACGCCACACCCTGTAACCGCCTTCTGATGTTTGACGTATTCGCATTGTAAAGCCCCTGTTTCTGCCTGCATGATACGCATTCCGCGCCTGCCTTTCAGTTGCTACAGAAAAACTCTGGCCTTTCTGCATATCTTTGATGAATCTCCAATCTTCTCTTTTTTTTTGACCGTAGCCTTCTTCTTGGTGATTGATATACCACTATTGATTATAGGTTTAGTCATCCAAACCATCTTTGATGGCTTTTAACGTCTCTTTGATTGTCATCTCTTTCTTTGCGTTAGGATCATACTTGCATTGATATTCTGACGGTATGTAATCACTACGTTTGAAGAACTGCGACTCTATCGTGTTGTTTGCACCTTTGAATATACACACAATCTCATCTTTGTTGATCTTCTCACACTTTGCCTTTCGGCAAGTAACCATTTGCTCTGCGTGGGCCGTATGAGCCTTGAGCAACAAAACGAAACCTATCAAGACAGATGCACCAACGCTGACTAATACAACCCAAGCAAGTATTTCTACAAACTTACGACGCTTCTCTCGTTGTTTGTAAAGTGTCTCCTGTCTTTGCTTTCTTATCTTTGCTTCAGTTGAAATCAAATCATTCCATGCTTTTTGACCAAGAGTAAGCTGGATGAATTGTCTGAGTTCCTCACGCTGTTTTTGAGCCTTTCTTTTTGAGGCGAATATAGACATCGCCTCTTCTTCAACTGACTTGCCACTAAACAGCTTTTTAAAGATAGGCGGGTTCTTTGCTTCCTTCTCAGCTTGGTCAAGATCACTGAGCGCACCCATCCACCTCCCGATGTCCTGCATCATGGATTCAACGTCACGACCTATGGCAAAGCCTTTTTTGATCGTGGCAAATGAGGCAGAGGCGATAGCCATCGCCGATGCGGGATCAACCATCAGAAGTCCATAGAGTCTTCTCCCGTCCGCACCATTTGTGCAATCCGTTGAGAGCGTTGGCCGACTTGACGCGCATACTTGCTGTCAAGAAGTTCGTCGGCGGCAGTGTGGTAATCCCTACGCTTTAGGGCATCAAGGAACTTTACGAACCCGTGAAGACGACTGAGACCCATATTGAACAACAGATCAGCTAAGGCCCGCTGGCGCACCTCATCAAGATCACGCCACCACGGCATGGCCTTATCAAGCTCTGTCTCAACTAGAGTTATGTCGTTAGAAAGCAGAAAATCCACTTCTTCATCTGAAAGTCCCCTGTCCTTGAGATTTCTCCCGACGCCAATAGTTTCAATGCCGAGATGATCCTTATAAACGATATTTTTTACGCCCTCATGGAAGCGTAGTTGTGTGATGAACCTTGTCTTGTTCATTGTGATGCCTTTTCTCCACGTCCCAACACGCGGTCTAATTTATCTTCAACGCGGTGCAAGGCTTCCATTACAGCTCGCATATCATCGCGCATATCTGTTCTTGTGGCGTAATCCTCGCGGGTACGATTGAGCAATATCTCAACTCGCTTCAACTCTTTGGATTGAGTGCCAAGGAACCAGCCGCCGCCCAAAACAATTACCCCAATCAACCCATCTATTATGTGTACTAAATCAACACCCATCAGAACGCTTCCTTACACGCAAATGTGATGCCGTATTTGGATACTTGGTCTGTACTCCAACCAAGCTCATCTCCTGACATCCTCATCAATGCTCTTGGGTTGGCAACCACTACAGAACCTCCACTTGATACGGCTGTCTTTACCTTCGGCTCAATCTGGACTGATACAATACCGGAGCTATTACTATCTGCATCGTCCACGACCATGTATAGCTTTGAGGTGGCCGCTGTGCCTAACTGTACATAATCCCCAGCCTTGAATATGCCTGTGATGCTGTTTTGCCCAGAGCTAATCGTCAGCGTGAAGTCACCGACACTTGCATTCGCGCTTAGTGTATTTGATCCAGTGATTGTGCCTTGTGCTGATTCGGCATCTGGATCACCCAGAAGGAAAGTGCCACGCTGTCCGTGTAGCTTCATGAAAAATGCACACCACGCCGCCGCCTGCGAACGCAACATAGGCGGCAGGCTGATCTCTGCTTCCCACAGCGCATAATCATACTCATATACCTGTTGCTTGCCTGTGAACGGCGATTCAGAAATGCCATTTGATCTGACAAGCCGCCATGATGAATTGGTGAAGGCTGGCGTTGATGGATGGTTCAATGGATAGGTTGGTGCCGCCATCGTTATGCTCCAAATGCTGTGGCTACCTGACCACCTCGCCTGCGACTGTCAATGATAGCTTCCATAGCTGACGATTTAAACATAGGCAACATGGTCATCATCTCTGCCCGCACAGTCTGGGAAACGCCCGCATCAATGTTTATTACCTGATTGACCACCGCCCCGCCTCCACCGCCGAGTATGTTTCTTGTATCCATATTGTTCTTGATCACGCCCGCGCTGGATGGAACGAATAACTCTGGGCCTCTCTCGCCTACAATCGTTGGCCCGCTAATTCTGCCGCCGCCCGCCTTCGCGCCAATTTCTGGAAGCTCTCCTGATGTGCCTCTCAAATTGAACACGCTATTCATAATACGGTTAATCACTGCAAGCTCAATGGCTTTGGATATCATCGTTCTCACAAAGCTACTGAAGACATCACGCAGGGAATCCAAGTTCATCTTGCCGCTGACTACCATATCAGCAAATGAATCACTGATGCCCCTAGACATTGATGCCAGTGCTGAGTTCATTTCTTTGGTCATGGGATCAATTTCTTTAGCTTTTTTATTAAACTTTTCAATTTCTTCAGTAATCAAACCAAAGGAATCAGCCATGATAATAGTATCTTTTGCGGCCTGATCGATGGCCTCATTTGATAATTGAATAGAATCCTGTAACTCAAAGTATGTCTTGATAAGTTCTCTTATCGTCTTTTGCTGTGTTGTGTGTTCAAGGTTGTTATCTCTAATGATTTTGTTTGCCAACATTTCTGCTTCAGAAACGCCGTCTATACTTTGCTGAAGCAATTCATTCTCATGCTGCAAACTTTTAACAAGATCACGATATGTTTTGATTTCCTCATTGCCTTCTAAAAAGGCGGCAGTCATCTCATTGCGTTGGGCTTGTGCCGCCTTTTTTATGAGTTTGGTGACTTCTTCAGAAGCATCAGCTACTTCTTTGAGCTTATCCGCATGTTTTTCTGCCGCTTCAGCGGCGGCTTCCTGCGCTTCCTTTTCATTATTAATCATGATCAGAAGAGATTTTAATTTTTTGCTGATCACGAAATATTCATCACCTAGCTCTGCCTCTAATTTTAACAAATCAGCGGATACACCAGTTTGATCTTCTCTCCCTGTTTTGAGCATCGCCAATTCAAGGCGCAGGCTCTTGAGAGCTTTCTCAGCTTTTGTTTCCTCTTCAGTTAAGTTTGACGTTGCCGCCGCATTGTCGTTTGTGGCCTTTGATGCCTCTATACGGGCATTTATAAGTGGATCAAGAATTTCATCTTGCTCCTTCAGCGCGGCAGTCAGTTCATCATTTGCTTTCCTTGCCGCCACGATATGCGGCATATAATTAGGAGATTTTGCGAGTTTTTCCTGTGCTTTTGCAACGTCCTCTTCAGCCTCTTTAACCCTTTTGAGATTTTTCACAAAATCATCATGGGCTGTGCTGATGAATCCGATTGCACGGAAGAACTGTCTGAACTCTTTGATAACAGCGGTAGTGGTTATGACTAGGCTTTTCATAATCGGCAGTAGTTGATCGCCCAAATCCTTTGCAAGTAACTTCACTTCTGCGTCCAAAGCGCGAGTTAAGTTCGCATAACTATCCGCTGTTTTTGCGGCATCCCCTTGTGCATCAACCGTGCCAGCCAGAATTAGATTCAAACGAGCCTGAACTTTAGTTTGAGCATCTACATCTTTTGCTGCTTTCTTAATGCCCATCCGCAACAACTCATTTTTGAGTTCTGCTTCTGTAATTACTATTCCAAACCGGCGCACAGCCTCATGGTTGCCGACCAACGCTGATTGGAAAGAAGCCATGACATCTGTCTCAAGCTCATTCTTGAATGAGCCAACGTCAACCGCTAGCTTGGTAAGCTGCACTGATAAATCAGCCGCCGTTCCTCGCGCGAACCCTAGAGGCACGAACGTGTCTTGAACGCTTGCCGCCATAGCTTCTAGCTCAAAGCTAGAACGGCCAACAGCGGTGCCAAATTCCTCTAATTGATTTCTAACAGATGTGACAAAACCACCGAACACAGCCTCTGACATCGCTGACATTTCTTCCATGTCTGAAGCAAAGTTCGTCAGCGACATGATTCCACGGGCAAATTGCTGCACAAGGACACCGCCAATAACCGCTTGGGTTACTGTGCCAATCCTGTTCATACTTTTAGAAATGCTGCGTGATGCTGTTTCTGTGCGCTTTTCCAATGACGCTAGATCACGCCTGACATCACGCATATCCGCTTCAATGCGGACTAATAGGGTATCAACTGTAGTAGCCATTAGTCAGGATACCTCTCCATCAAGTCCTCAAGTTCATCCTTACCTAGTGGCGGCGGTTTACCACCTGAATGAAACTCCGCGAAACCCTCAATGGCCGCGTATAACTCGTAGAAGCTCATATCCCAGAAAACAGAAGGGGACATCCCCATTTTGCCCAAGGCTGTCTGCATCCAGACATCCCACGGGAGTTCTTCTATGCTGACACTTCCGCCTCGTCTACGTTTCCCTCATCGCCGCCGCTTGTAAGAACCGCAGAGACAACCTCTGCAATTACCTTCATTCCTTCAGCTAGGCCACCTTCCCAGAGCATAGCACCAACTGCTTTCTCATCCACATCATTGCCGCCTGCTTTGATAACCGGCGTGAGAATGGCAACCATCTGTGATGTTGTAAGCTCACCAGCTTGTAATGACTGAGCAATCTGGACAATACCCTTGCCACAAGATTGCTCAATACGCATCACAACATCTAGGGTAACCTTTCCGTTATGTGTCTTCTTCCCCAGAGCTATCTTTAGCTCTCCGCGCTTTGGATTTGACATCATTTGTCTCCTGTGTCGTCACAATGAACACCTCGCCACGTTGGGCGACATCCACGCAAGTTTGAGCGGTGAGCGTTTCATCACCGCATGTAAATGTGCCACCAGCCTTTAAGCCAGTAGCACACGGTATAGTCCACTCAAGTCCAGAGTCAGTTGACTTTTTATGAGCCAACCAACTCTTTTTTTTGATGGATACTTCAACAAGTTCCCAAGCCATGATTAGACCGTGGCAAACGTAATCGTGCCACTTGATTCCAGAGTTACGGAATAGGTGACCTCACCGTTGTACTCACCCGCATACTCAAGGCTGGCAACCATGAAGGCTCCGGTATAAGTGCCGAAATCTGGCACAATAACTTGGAAGTTTGAGAAGCTGGATGCTCCAAACTTTCCTCTTAGTGTGGTTTCTGATGCTGCATCTGTGAAAACTCCAGAACCAGAGATACTTGTTGATTGCACCCCGCCATTCGCCAGCAAGGCACGGATAGCAGAGCTATCCTTGTTAGTGATGTCCACAGCCTCATCATTCATAGTGATTGATGTGGACCGCAGGCCACCGATAGTCGTAAAAGTCTCCGGCGAACCTGCGTTGCCGATTTTCAGAAGTAGGGACGAACCCTTCTGTGCCGCCATGTCTTTTCTCCTTTATGTATCCGACACAACAGCACGGAATCGTATAACCCCATGCCGTGTTATTCCATCACCTTCCAACAGTGTCGTCTGAAACTCTTGTCTCATATTCACCATTGAACCACCAGAAACAGTCAATGAGCTATCATGCAGAATGTCATGTACTTGTTTCATGATTACTTTTATATCACGCCTTCCACGATATTGCGACCATACATGCACAGTCAAGGTATGCTCAAAGATATCCTTGTCTTTTGATGATACATCAATTGCCGTTTCTTCTCCAACCACTATGTACGGATAAGCTGTCCCAGATGGCACATCATCAAATACGCCAGTGATGGCTGTGCTATCATAATCTGTTATATTCCCGCTATTTAGGGCTGAGAATACTGTTTTCTGTAGCTCCCATGAATGCACCGTCATTTGAATTTCACCATCTCACGCTCAAGGCGTCGTATCTTTGGCCTGTTTTCTTCAAGTGCCGGTTGCATGAATGGCCTAGCCGCCATTTTAGATGTGCCAAACTCAAGGAATGATGAATACTCAGCGCGGCTTTCTACGCTGGCACCCAGACCATCTGTGTCAATGTTTGTGAAGATATTGCTAACCAGAAATCCAGTATCTGTCGCTGGCGGCTCCCCTGCCGCTGATGCTTTATGTGTCCGGCGCGGGTTATATTTCTCATAGACTACGCCACTCTTGGCCCCTTGGTTGATGCTGTTTACAGCCGTATTGCGAACAAGGTTTGCCGCACGACCAACTAACTGCTTAAGATCACCAGTGTAATCTTTGACAGCGGCATCATATCTGCTTTTACTCCGCGTTACTTTTACGTT
>Ga0181406_1000037_pt1 | contig 45765 bp, 44 predicted proteins | sample 29SPOviralmetaG_FD_130135 | JGI IMG/M metagenome (GOLD analysis project Ga0181406, IMG submission 130135) | Marine viral communities from the oligotrophic San Pedro Time Series (SPOT) site, San Pedro Channel, CA, USA - 29 SPOT_SRF_2011-12-20 | ecosystem: Environmental > Aquatic > Marine > Strait... | reverse complement strand
TATAGGAGCAACTTTAATTAAAGAAGCTGCTCAAAGAACAGTGTCAGATGCTGGTGATGGTACTACTACAGCTACAGTATTAGCTAAAGCAATATTAGATCAAGCTAACGAACACTCTTTGTTAGATGATACTAGAGCAATGAAAAACGGTATTACATCAGGTGTTGATAAAGTTATAAAATATTTAAATAAAAAAAGTAGAAAGGTAAGTGGAGCAAGGATAGACCAAGTAGCTACTATATCAGCTAATAATGATAAGGAGCTAGGCAAGGTTATAGGAGAAGCATTCAGATTAGTAGACGAGACTGGCATTGTTATGATGGAAACAAACGAGCAGCCAGAGACTGTAGTTGAGTTAATAGAGGGTGTTCAATATGACCAAGCGTTAAAGAACAACCATTTTATTACCAACAAACAAAAAGGAACGGCTGAATTAGATAATCCGCTCGTGCTCATTGTAGAGTCACAAATAACCAACATAAGGAAAATTCAGTCGGTCCTTGAATTTATTATTAAAAATGGTAAGAGTCTTCTTATCATTGCAGATGTTGATCAACAAGTAGTTTCAGCTTTAGCTATGAATAAGTCTAAAGGTAATATAAAGGTAAATATATTAGATGCGCCTACTTATGGTATTAGCAAAAAAGATGTGTTAAGCGATCTGTGTGCAGTTACAGGAGCAACTCTTATTAACGAAGATTTAGGAGATGACATGGATATTATACAACCTGAACATTTAGGATCATGTTTAAAAGCTATAACTAATCATGAGGAAACTATATTACAAGTTGATCTTTCAGACAATACTGAGGTAAATGATACGATTAGTTTAATTGAAAGTCAAATTAAAGATACTAAAAATCCTAACATTATAGTCAGACTAGAAAAACGATTAGCTAAGTTAAAAGCTAAAGTTGCTACAGTTAAGGTTGGCGCTAATTCTGAAATAGAACTTAAAGAGAAAAAAGATAGAGTTGAAGATGCTATTTGTGCTACAAAAGCTGCTATAAAAGAAGGTATAGTATCTGGAGGCGGAGTAGCTTTATTAAACGCTAGCTTTAATTTGAAACCAATTTGTATTGGTGAAGAAGTATTATACCAAGCTATAAGGAGACCTTACGAATTAATACTTAAAAACGCTGGTATAGAAAATTTAACTAAACTTGAAGATGGTAAAGGTTTAGATGTGGTTACAGGAAAAACGGTTGATATGGTAAAAGCCGGAATAATAGATCCTTTGTTAGTTACTAAAAGCGCATTAATAAATGCTGCCTCTGTTGCTAATACTATATTATCTACTGATTGTGTTATAAATAATATTAGAGCATGAGAGCAATAGGTAAATATATAGTTATAAATCCTATTAAGGAAGTTGATACAACTACAAAAGGAGGTTTAATTCTAGCTGAAAAGCAAAGAGAAGACGTTAGATACAGAAGAGCTATGGTTGTAGAACCTGGCTCTGATGTTTCTATATTAAAAAAAGGAGATGAAGTTTATTACGACAAATCATCTGGATTTAATATTGAAATAAAAAAAGAAGAATATAAAGTTATTAAAGAACATGATGTAGTTATTATATTATGAGAAAATTAACTTCTTCTGATCTTAAAGATCTTAATTTATTAAAACATTACAGAATAATACGTAAATGGGCTTGCAAAACATGTAATCTTAATGATGCAGACCTTGAGTTATTGATATACTTAGACGCATTAAATATGTTTACTAAGGATGATTTTAAGAAAGGTACGTACTCTTATAGCTGGGACAACAGGCGCTGGAACAGATTATTGAAACAAGGGTGGATTACAGTGTGGAGGAAAAGAAACCACACCACTCAAAAATATCACATATATAAAGTATCCTACAAGTGCAAACAGTTAATAAGTAGAATGTATCGTATTATGTTAGGTGAAGAAGATATGCCTACTAAAATATTAGATAAGAATAATAAATATAGTTACAAGGTTATGGCAAAAGCTATAGGCTTTGCAAATAAAGATAAGTTATGAAAAATAGAAAATCACCATTTAAAATTGTAGACCCAGTTAGTGGAGCTCCAGTTAATGTACCAGGTCAAATGGTACCAGGCCAAATGCCTATGCCAAATAGAGCAGGTGTACCTGATAGAAGTTTAAATAGTATGCAGCCTATGGGAACAATAGTAGATCCAGGTATGCAGTCAGCACAGCAAGCTCAAGCTTTTCAAAAGTTTAATAATATAGCTCAGAACATGCCACCATCTCCAACTCAAATGAAGTCTCCAGTTAACAACTATGATGATCCAGGAACAGCGCAAACCATAGATAATTCTTTAGGTGCGGCAGAAGGTGTTTTAGCAGCACAAAGGGCAGCTTTAATGGCAGATGATGAAGAAGATGGAGAAGATGAAGATAAAAAAAAACTAGATAAAGCAAAGGAAAAATATAAAAAAGATATGAAAAACCCTGCTAAGTCGTATAAAAAAAATCAAAAACAAATTGAAAAAGGCAAAGGTGTAAGACCAGCTTTTGGATAATCAAAAACAAAGATATGAAACCAATTACAGGAACAGGAGTAAAATTAAAATGCGGATGCGGTAAGCTAGGCACGAGAGTTATGAAAAGTAATAACTCTACAATCACACCAACATTAAGACAAATCGATAATATCGAATATAAAGGTAATCCAGCATTATTAGCTCAAAGATAATGGGTTTAGAAGATTTAAAGCTGTACTGTTTAAATATAACATCAGCTACGGTTGTTAGTCTAGGATGGCTAGAGCCTGTATTGTCTATACTATTGTTATTAACCACTTTAGGTTATACTGCTCACAAATGGTATTTACTAAAGAAAAAAGAAAAATAAAATATGAGCTGGAGAGATAGTTTTTTAAGCAAGAGCCCTATAAAAATCACTGAAGGAGAAACGGAAACTGCTAGAGCTAGAAGAGAAGCAAATATGGATTTTCATAAAGCAGAGCAAGAATCATTTAAAAGGTTTAACAAAACACCTGAAGGAGAAGCTGCGTATAACTTGTATATGAACAATCAAGTAGCAGACGGCGCTAAGATGGATCCTAAGACAGGCATGATAAAGGTTGTAAATAGAATGACTGGAGAAACAAACTTAGTAAACGTTGGTGAAACTAAGAAAGTTAAAAGAGATTATTTTAATGCTGCAGGTAATTTTAGAGTACAAGATGCAGAGTATCAAGAAGCAGATAAAAAAATAAAATCAGGTTTAAAAGGAGGAGCTTTAGCTAGTGAAGAAGCAGGTGTGACTGAACTCGTAAATAGATAAAATGAGAAATATAAAAGAAATTATTATACATTGCTCTGCTACTAGAGAAGGACAAGACATACCAGTTGAAACAATAAGAGACTGGCATGTTAACTCTAGAGGGTGGAGCGACATTGGCTATCATTTCTACATCGAACTAGATGGAACTATTAAAAAAGGTAGAGATATAGATCGTGTCGGAGCTCATTGCAAGTCGCATAATAGAAATAGCATAGGGTTATGTTATTGTGGAGGCGTTGAAGCAGATGGTAAGACTCCGAAGGATACTAGAACACAAATACAAAAAGAAAGTCTGTTACATGTCCTTAAAACGTTAAAGGCTATGTATCCAGATGCTATTATTTATTCACACAATGAGTTTGCTAATAAAGCATGCCCATCATTTGATGCAACCAATGAGTACAAAGATCTCTGAAAACACTAACATACAACTTGATTTAAAAACTGTAGTAGCGATAATAATGGTTACAGCCTCTTTTGTAGGTATGTATTATACACTACAAGCAGATATTGAAGAAGCTAGAAAATTACCACCTATAGAAGTTACTCGCTTAGAATATGAACTAAAAGAAGAGTGGAACGAGAAGATGATAATCCAACTAAAAGATCAAGTAGAAATGCTTGAGCAGACTCAAGATATATTAAAAGAAGAAATTGGTATAACTGCTAGTATGATTAAAGATGGTACAGAAGCTGATGGTAAGCTAGAAGAGCTTAATAGACAGTTAGAAGAATTACAGAACAAAAAACCTAATACTAGAGTAATAGTAAAAGAAGTAAAAGTTGATAAAAAAGGTAGAAAATTATAAGTTATGAAAAAAGTAAATAACTCACCAGCGTTAAGAAAACTATCAGCATCTTGTAAGGCTGCTGCTAGAAAAAAGTTTGATGTTTACCCATCAGCTTATGCTAATATGTGGGCTTCTAAACAACAAGGTAAAGGTAAGTGTTAAAATGTTTGAAGAGTTTGATTATTCTCAATTTAAGAATATGCCTCCTCCTGCAGATGGTTCATTAAGAACTTTATCAGAGATAAAATCTTTAAAAAACATACCTATTAACAAAAGCTTTGTAAAAAAGAGAGACAACATATATGGATCTTTCAAAGAAGTAGCAGATAAAAAAAATATAAAACTAGACAAACAGGAAATAGATAAATTAACAGATGGATCTGCTAGTGTTATATTAAAGCTAAAAAAATATTATAATAGACCTAGGCCAAAAGATCAAGCAAAACAATATGGTATTGACATAGATACTTTAGAACTAGCTTCTATGAAAACACCATCTTATCCTTCAGGTCACTCTGCCCAAGGCGTGTTAATAGGTAATTATTTAGCTGATAAATACGACAACGATGAGTTTTTGCAAGTAGGAAACGAAATATCAGACGCTAGAAATGTAGCAAGAGCTCATTATAAATATGATTCTGATATGGGTAAAAAATTAGGAAAAGCTATGTATAACCACTTAAAACAAAATGGAAGCAAGTAAATTAAAAAAAGTATCATCACAGCTTAAAAAATCAGTTAAAGCTCACGAAAAGCAAGCTAATATAATTGATGGTTATTTAAGTAGCATTAAAGATAAAAGTCCTGCTATGAGAAAAGTTAGAGCAAAAGGCGGTGGTACTAAAAAAGTATGTTTACCTTTAGCTAAAATTAGAAGCATGAGCTCTGGTGAAAAATCCAAAATAGTTAGAGCTAAAAGAAAAGCAGGCGCAGCAGGTGAATATAAAAGATCTTCTAAAAGTAATACTACAGGCACTAGTAGTGGAGGTAGTTTAAAAAACTGGGTAAAACAAGATTGGAGACAAGTTGCTAATCCTAGTTTGAAATGTGGTGAAAAAGCGCCAGGTGAGAAAAAATCTCCAGCTAAATGTTGGCAAGGTTATGAGAGAGTTCCAGGAACTGCTAAAGGTACAAAAGGTAGTTGTAAAAAATCGCCTGCTAAAAAAGCAGAGCCAAGAAAAACTATTGGTAGAGGTAAAAACTTTAATAAAGCTAATCCTACTGGAACTGGAGCTAAAGCAGGTGGTGGTATGACACAAAAAGGTGTTAATGAATACAAAAGAAAAAATCCAGGTAGTAAATTAAAAACTGCAGTAACAAAAGATCCTTCAAAGTTAAAACCTGGTAGTAAAGATGCAAAACGTAGAAAATCATTTTGTGCTAGATCAAAAGGATGGACTGGTGAAAGAGGTAGAGCTGCTAGACGTAGATGGAATTGTTAAATATATATTATGGCATTTAAATTAAAATCTCCTTATGAGAAACAAACAACGCCAATATATATGGTAGATGACGAGAACGATGTTTTAGGTAGAGCTAACAATAACGGCACTATAACTATTAATAATAGAATAGATGATCCTAAGCAACTTGAGGAAGTTATAGATCATGAAGAAGTTCATGTTAATCAATTTAAAAGATTTGAAAAATCAAATGGTAAAAAAGGTTTAAACTATTCTGATACATCTATAGAGTGGGAAGGAAAATCTTATCCACGTAAAAACGGTAAAATAAAATACAAAGGCAAATGGATCATGGAAGGTAGTAAGTCGTTTCCGTGGGAACAAGAAGCATACAAAAAAGAGAAAAAATGAGTTTTGAAAGTTTAGTAAAAAAATTAATGAAAGAAGGCAAAAGCAAAACAGCAGCTACTAAAATTGCTGGATCTGTAGCTAATGCTAAAATGAAAGGTGCTGGCTCAGGGCCAACTGCAAAGCAAAAAGCTAGAGCAAAGTCACCAGCTACTAAAAAACGTAAGCCAACAGCTGTTATAAGAGACAAAAATAGAGTAGCTGATAAAAGTAGATCTTACACTGATAAAAAAGGTAAAAAAGTAGAAATAAAAACTTTCAAGCACGAAAAAGCTTATGACAGTGGTGTTAAAGATGATCCTAACAAGCCTTACCAGAAAAGAAAGTCTTCAAGATTATCAAACACTGTTGAACTACACAAAACAAAAACAAAAAAAGACGGAACTACTAAAACTAAAGTTAAAAGAGCTGCAGGTGGTACTAAAAAATCACAAAGACTGCATACTAAATTTGCTAAAGGAAAAAACAAAGAAGGCTCTTCTGATGTAATTGTCGAAAATAGAAAATCACCAACAACAATGAAAAAACAAGGATATAATGCACGTTTAGATGACTCTTTAGGAGCTAAAAACGGTAAGAAAAAACAATCAATGAAATCTCGTAGAGATGAATCTGAAGGTATGGAAAAGAAAATGAAAAATAAGAAGTTTTCTGGAAACAAGTCTAGTGCTCAAGGTAAAGCACCGGCTAAAATGAAGTCACCTGCTAAAAAACCTTTGGTTGGCGGACAAAAGAAATTACCAAAAGAACTACAAGAAGCAATATTAAAAGCTCCTGCTAAAATGTTATCTAAGTCAGGAATTAAAATGATGGATAAATCACCTGCTAAAATGAAAGCGCCAATGAAAAAACAAAAATCAAAAAGCACTGATGCGCATGGTAATGTTACTAAGACGACTGTAAAAGGTAACAAGAAAAAAGAAGTTACAAGAGTAAAAAGAGAATATGCTTCTAATGCTAAGCCTTTAGCTGAAAATCCAACAGTTAAAAGAAAAGGTAAAAAAAGATATGTAAAGAAAACTACATATGCTTCTAATGCTCAACCCTTAGCAGAGAATCCATCTAAAGTAAAAACAAAAGGAACTGCACCAATTAAAAAATCAAAGCAAAAAGTAGAGCAAGACTACGCTAGAAATGCTATTGCTGATTATAAGTCTGGAAAGAAAAAAGAAGCTAAGTACGAAAAGAAAAAAGCTTTAGAAATGGCAGCTGGTGAATCTCCTGCTAAAATGAAAAATCCTTCTAAGAAAAGAGCTAAATTGATGGATAAGGTAGAAAAGTTTGATAACTTATCTAACTTTAGAGGTAGACCTGGAAATTTAAAACCTAGAAAAAAAGACGTCTCAGCAAAAAGGTACGATAAAAGAATTGATAAAGGTTTTAAAAAAGCTGATAAAAAAATGTCTAAAGTTATGGCTATTGATTCTGCTGCTAAAATGAAAAAGTCTCCAAGTATGATGAAAGGTGGCGAAAAACGTAAAGTTAAAAAAATGGCAGTTAAACTAGGTTCTAGCGCTAGACCAGGTAAACGTACAGGTAACACTGAGTTTAAGCCAATGAAAATGGTACCGTATGAAAAGAAACATGAGATGGCGACCTTTAAAAGAATGAAGCCAATGAAAGAAGCTTCACCTACTAAAATGAAAAGTAATCAAGATGGTGGTGGATATGCAGCTAAGAATATGGCAGCTCCAGCTAGACAACTTAAAAAGTTAGGAAGTGTATTATCTAAGCATTTCAAAAGCAATAGATAATGGCTTTTAAAATGTCACCAATAGGTAAGAAAAAGTGTTCTTATTCTCCTATGCAGAAAAGAGGTTTAATATCAGATTCTCCAGTTAAACTAAGTGGCAATACTGTTTCTAGTACTGGTGAAGAAGAAGAAGAAGGACAGGCTAAATTAGTAGATAGACCGGCAGAGCAGGTTGGCGGAAATGTCAATTATATGATTAGAGATGGTTATCAACCAAAAGGTGAGTTTGTTAATGATAAAGGCACTAGAATTGTCAAATATATGAATAAAAAAGGCGATACTCAATATCATAAGTTTAATAACACTCCTACTACGAAAGGTAAGTTACATCAAGTGATAGATCAAGAAACATATAGAAATCTTTTATCAAGGGGTGAAGGAGATAGAACGAAAAAATATCCTTTTTCTCGCGCGCAAGATGTAGCAGAAAGAGATATGTCAGGAGCTCTTAATCAATCAATGACTGCTCAAGTAAAAGGAGAAGGTATGGCTGGAAATTATGAAGCTGCAAACTAATGGAAAAGAAAACATTTAAAGAAACTAAAGTAGGGGCTTTTCTAGCTAGTAAAGCTCCTAAGGTTTTAGATGCTATAGGAGACATATTACCGAACCAAGGAACTCTTGGTGTAGTAAAAAATCTTATATCAAGTGATAATAAGATTAAGGCTGTTGATAAAGAGCAAGCTATGAAGTTTATAGAGCAAGATATAGCTGAAATGAAAGAAGTGTCAAGTAGGTGGAGATCTGATATGAAATCAGACTCTTGGCTTAGTAAAAACACAAGACCTCTAGCTCTTATATTTTTAACAGCATCAGCTGTGTTTATGATGGCTGTAGATTCTTTTCACTTGCAATTTCAAGTTGATGATGCTTGGATAAACTTATTAAAAACATTACTGGTAACAGTTTATGTAGCATACTTCGGAAGTCGTGGTGCTGAAAAAATAACAAAGATAAATAAATAAACATGAAAGGTTTAGAAGGAAATATGATGGCTCAACCAAGAGTGTTTGGCCACGACGCTAAAATAGTTACAGTTGGAGCAATAAATACATCAATACCAGCTATACAAGCTGTTGAAATAACTGCTGTAGGAACAGGTTATGCTTTATCAGAAGTAGGCGATGAACTAACTCAGTCGTCTGTAGCACCTTCAGGTGCAACTGGTATGAAAGTTAAAATAGGTTCATTAGTACTTTTAAGTACAAATCCAGATGTATACGGCGTAGCATCTGTTGAAATAACTGCAGCTGGTAGTGGCTATGATATAGATGATGTGATTACTTTAAACAATTCAGCTGGTGGTGGAACTGGACTAAAAGTAAAAGTTTTAGCTAATGGCTTAACTTTACCAGGCCTATCAGTAGAAGATAGAGGAGCTGTTATATATAATGGAAATGCAGCACAAAGTGTTAAAATAATAACAGAAGCAGGTAATGCAGTAACATTTCCACTAGTACAACCAGGAACAGTCGTAGGTGATAAAGTTCCTATTTTAGCAAAAGGTGTTATATCGGGATCAAATTTGATAGCGGTATACTAAAACAAAAACAAACAATTAAATTAAATAAAATCAAATAAAATGGCAAAAGTAAAAAAATTAACTAAAAAAGAGTTAGAATCTGTACAAGAAGTATCTACTAAATATTCTAGACTTACATCAGATGTAGGTAATTTAGAATTAAATAAGCAAGACTTATTAATTGAACTCGCTAAAGTAAGACAAGAAATAGAAGCTGAAAAATCTACATTACAAAAAAAATATGGTGATGTTAATATAAACCTACAAACTGGAGAGTACAGTGAAAATAAGGAAGATTAGTATAGGCTCTGACTATAAGAATGAAGCTATGCATTATTCTACTGGTCAAGAGGTGTACGGAGGTCATATTATTAACGATATTCTTTTTGAAGATAAAGATCAATCATACAATATATTTATAAGTAAAGATGATGAAGTTTTACCTTGGAAAAAGTTTAATAAAAATATGGCTATATCAGTAGAGTATGATTTAAAATACTAATGAAAAGCTTATATAGTTTCATTGTTAAACCATTTAAAGACAGGTATGACAATATACGAAGAGTTGATGATAATAACCTTATTATCAATACTAGCATTGAAGATCATAGATTTATTAGTAAAAAAGCTGTAGTAGTTTCGACTCCTGCAGCTTATACTACTAAAATAAATATAGGAGATGAATTATATATTCACCATAATATATTTAGAAGATGGTATGATCAAAAAGGAAATGAACGTAATAGCTCGACTTATTTTAAAAAAGACCTTTACTTTGTTACTCCTGAACAAATCTATATGTATAATTTAAAACCTCATTTAGATTATTGTTTTATAAAGCCAATTAAAAACCAAAACTTATTAAAGGCTAGGAAAGAACAACCTAATGTTGGTATAGTAAAATATACTAATAATGCCTTAGAAGCTCTAGGAATAACACCTGGAACACTTATTACGTTTACACCCAACTCAGAGTTTGAGTTTATTATAGAGGGTGAACGACTTTATTGTATGAAATTAAATGATATAGCTTTAACGCATGAATACCAAGGAAACGAAAAAGAAAATAATCCAAGCTGGGCAAAAGGCAATTGAAGAACTAATTAAGGTAGCAAAAGAAAAGATCGTAGACTCAGACGACGACGTAAGCGCTGACAGACTTAAAAATGCTGCCGCTACTAAAAAATTAGCTATAATGGATGCTTTTGAGATACTACAACGTATTCAAGAAGAAGAAGATATGTTAAATGAAAAAACTAAAAAAGTTAAAGTAGAAAAAACTTTTAAAGGCTTTGCAGAAGGGAGAAGCAAATGACTCACGAACAAACGCTTTGGAAAGAAGTTAAAGATGTTGTAAACCCTAAAATATTATCTAAAAACAATAGGTTTAAAAAATGGGATTATGGTTATAATTCTGATTATGATTTTATAGTAATAAGTAAAACAGGTAAAATTGGACAAATCATTGAAATACAGAATCTCAGGATTGCTTTACCAACAGCAGATGAACCGTTTAAACGAAGCGAAAAAAAAGCGGAACAATATTGGGAAAAACAAGAATACCCAAAAGAATTAAGTAAAATTAAAAGTAGGTTTGATTGGGATGAATATCCAGCTGAATTTAAAGAAAAATGGTACGATTATATTGATAATGAATTTACTAGACGAGAAAAAGGATTTTGGTTTTGTAATAATGGTATTGATACTTACATTACTGGTACTCATTACATGTACTTGCAATGGTCAAAAATTGACGTTGGAGCACCAGACTTTAGAGAGTCAAACAGACTTTTCTTTATATTCTGGGAAGCTTGCAAAGCAGATACAAGATGTTATGGTATGTGCTACCTTAAAAACAGACGATCTGGATTCTCTTTTATGTCAAGCGCAGAGCTTGTCAACCAGGCTACAATATCTTCCGATGCTAGATTTGGAATACTTTCCAAGTCTGGAGCAGATGCCAAGAAAATGTTTACGGATAAAGTTGTACCCATATCAGTTAACTACCCGTTCTTTTTTAAACCCATTCAAGATGGTATGGACAGGCCATAAACTGAATTGGCTTATAGAGTTCCAGCATCGAAACTTACTAGAAGAAAGCTTGAATCGAATGAACAGCTTAGAGAACTAGACGGACTTGATACAACTATTGACTGGAAAAATACAGGTGACAACTCTTATGATGGTGAAAAGCTAAAGCTATTAGCTCATGATGAAAGTGGAAAATGGGAAAGACCTGATAATATATTAAATAACTGGAGAGTTACAAAAACTACATTACGTCTTGGTTCTAGAATTGTAGGCAAGTGTATGATGGGCTCAACTTCAAACGCATTAGATAAAGGTGGAAGCAACTTCAAAAAATTATACTACAATTCAGACGTTACAAAAAGAAATAGAAACGGGCAAACATCTTCTGGCCTCTACTCTCTTTTCATCCCTATGGAATGGAGCTACGAAGGATTCATCGATACTTTTGGATTACCTGTCTTCGTTAGACAAGGAGCTCCAATCAAAGGAGTTGATGGTTACGAAATTACGACAGGAGTTATTGAACACTGGCAAAACGAAGTAGAAGGATTAAAATCTGATCAAGATAGTTTAAATGAATACTACAGGCAGTTTCCAAGAACAGAAGCACATGCTTTTAGAGATGAAGCTAAAGATAGTTTATTTAATTTAACTAAAATATACCAGCAAATAGATTACAACGAAGAATTAAATAACGCTGCATCAATAACACAAGGTAATTTTATGTGGCAAGATGGAATAAAAGATACTAGAGTTGTTTTCGTGCCTAGTACAAATGGTAGATTTATTATTAGTTGGGTACCTCCTAAAAATCTACAAAATCAAGTGATTATAAAAAATGGAATTAAATACCCTGGTAATCAACATATTGGAGCTTTTGGCTGTGACAGTTACGACATTAGCGGTACTGTTGATGGTAAGGGCAGTAAAGGAGCACTTCATGGATTAACAAAGTTTTCAATGGAAGACGCTCCACCAAATCATTTCTTTTTAGAATATATATCAAGGCCACAAACAGCTGAGATATTCTTTGAAGATGTATTAATGGCATTGCATTTTTATGGTATGCCAATACTTGCTGAAAATAACAAACCAAGGTTATTATATTACTTAAAAAGAAGAGGTTACAGAGGTTATTCTATGAATCGTCCTGATAAAATTTGGAATAAGCTTTCTACAACTGAAAAGGAAATAGGTGGAATACCTAACTCAAGTGAAGATATTAAACAGGCACACGCTGCCGCTATAGAAAGTTACATTGAAGAATACGTTGGTCAATTACAAGACGGATATGGAGATATGTATTTTCAACAAACATTAAAAGATTGGAGTGGTTTTAATATAAATAATAGAACCAAGTTTGATGCTACTATTAGTTCTGGCTTAGCAATTATGGCTTGTAATAAAAATAGATATAAACCAAATCCTGATAAAAAATACAAACCTATTAAACTAGGTATAAGTAGATATAATAACTCAGGAACAATTTCAAAAATAATAGAATAAATATATGCAAATTTCATACAACACTAATAGTTCTTTTCCCAGTCAGGTAGTACCAGATGCAGAAAAAGCTACTTTAGAATATGGTCTTGCTGTAGGTAGAGCTATAGAAGGAGAGTGGTTCAGAAACTATAGAGGTGGGGCAATGGGTAGTGGCTATGCCATTAACTATAATAACTATCATAACTTAAGGCTTTATGCAAGAGGCGAACAGTCTGTACAAAAATATAAAGATGAATTAGCAATTAATGGAGATTTGTCTTATTTAAATATAGACTGGAAACCAGTACCTGTTATTGCTAAATTTGTAGATATAGTTGTTAATGGTATGTCAGAAAAGTCTTACGAATTAAAAGCTTTTGCAGTAGATCCATTTTCAATACAACAAAGAACTAAATACGCTAGAGATTTAATGCGTGATGTTCAAGAAAGAGAATTAGCAGAACAAGTTAATCAAACATTAGGTATAACCATTACGTCACCTCAATTTAAAGAATTAGGACTAGAGTCCGATGAAGAAGTTAAACTACATTTACAACTAGATTATAAGCAGTCTGTAGAAATAGCAGAAGAAGAATTATTAGAAGATGTGCTAAATAGAAATAAATACGATTTAACTAGAAGAAGATTAGCTCAAGATTTGACAGTGTTAGGAATAGGTGCTGTAAAAACTAACTGGAGTAAAGAAAAAGGTATAATAGTAGATTATGTTGATCCTGCTACACTAATATATTCTTACACAGATGATCCTAATTTTGAAGACATATATTACGTAGGAGAAGTTAAAAGCATAAATTTAGCTGATTTAAAAACTCAATTTCCATATCTTTCAGATGAGGAAATGGAACAAATACAAAAATATCCTGGCAATTCAGAATATCTAAGAAACTGGAGTGGTAGAAACGATCAACAAACAGTTCAAGTTATGTATTTTGAATATAAAACTTATTCTGATCAAGTATTTAAAGTTAAAAAAACAGCTACAGGACTGGAAAAAGCTTTAGAAAAACCTGATACTTTTAACCCGCCTGAAAATGATAATTTTGAAGTTGTATCTAGAACTATAGAAACTTTATATAGTGGAGCTAAAATATTAGGTCACCCTCTTATGTTGAAATGGGGATTAGCTGAAAACATGACAAGACCTTTTGCTGATACAACTAGAGTTAAAATGAATTATAACATATGTGCTCCTAGGATGTATAAAGGCCGTATAGAGTCAGTGGTTAGTAGAATTACAGGTTTTGCTGACATGATACAGTTGACTCATTTAAAGATACAACAAGTATTAGCTAGAATGGTACCTGATGGTGTATTCTTAGATATGGATGGTTTAGCTGAGGTTGATTTAGGTAATGGTACAAATTATAATCCAGCTGAAGCTTTAAACATGTATTTTCAAACTGGTAGTATAGTTGGTAGAAGTTTAACTCAAGATGGTGATCCTAACAGAGGTAAAGTTCCAATACAAGAATTACAAACTGGATCTGGTGGTGGTAAAATAAATACGCTAATACAAACTTATCAATATTATTTACAGATGATAAGAGATGTAACAGGTTTAAATGAAGCTAGAGACGGTTCAACTCCTGGTAAAGATACGTTAGTAGGATTACAAAAGTTAGCCGCTAATGCATCTAATACAGCAACTAGACATTTAGTACAAGCGATGTCGTATCTAACTGTTAGAACAGCAGAAAATGTATCATTAAGAATAAGCGACTCATTAGAATTTCCTTTTACAAAGCAAGCTTTAGAGAATAGTATATCAAGATATAATCTAGCTACTTTATCAGAAATAAGCGATTTAAATCTTCATGATTTTGGAATATTTATAGAGCTAGAACCAGACGAAGAGCAACAAGCTCAATTAGAAAAGAATATCCAAATAGCTTTACAATCTGGAGGAATAGATTTAGAAGATGCTATAGATCTTAGAGAGATAAAGAATATTAAGTTAGCAAATCAAATGCTAAAAGAAAGAAGAAGAAGAAAAGCAGAAAGAGATCAAAGAAATCAACAGGCTAATATTCAAGCACAGGCAGAAGCAAACGCTAAAGCTACAGAAGCATCGGCATTAGCAGAGTTACAAAAGCAACAAGGTATAGCAGAAACTACAGTAAATGTTGAAAAAGCTAAATCTCAACTAGATATAAGTGAGATGATGAAAAAAGCTGAAATAGATAAGCAGTTGATGGAACTTAAGTTTAGTTATGATATGCAATTAAAACAAATGGACTTGCAAGAAATAGCTACAAGAGAAAAATTTATTGAAGATAGAAAAGATAAAAGAACAAAACTAGAAGGAACTCAACAAAGTAAAATGATTAGTCAAAGAGCTAATAACTCTGCGTCTATTGACTTTGAAGATCCTTTTAACTCTTTGGTTGATTCAACACAAGGAGTTACACCTAGCATTGGTGGTGAGCAACCAATGTAATTATTAATTATTATATTATATTATGTCAGAAAAACTTAAAGAAGAGAAGGTTGAACCTTTAAAAATTAAAAAACCTTCTTTTAAAAAAATAGAAAACAAAGAATACAAAGTAGATTTAACTAAAAAACCAGAAAATGCCGTTCAAGAGTCAAGCACAACGAAAGTGGATGTGGGCCAACGATCCGCAGATGGCGAGAAAGTGGGAGAAACACACGAAAAACAAACTACTGCCGTTGAGGGTAAAGAAGAAGAAATAAAATCTCCTATTACAGAAATAGTAGAAGAAAAAACTGATGAGCTTGAAAGAGAAGTAAAAGAAGCTAAAAGAGACGAAAAATTATTAGGTAAGCAATTACCTGAAAATATTGAAAAACTAGTTTCATTTATGGAAGAAACTGGTGGAACAGTTGAAGATTATGTTAGATTAAATGCTGATTACAGCAAAGTAGATAATGACACATTGCTACAAGAGTATTACAAGCAAACAAAACCACATTTAGATAGAGAAGAAATAAACTTTTTATTAGAAGATAAATTTTCTTTTGACGAAGATGTGGATGATGAAAAAGAAATTAAATTAAAGCGGTTAGCCGCTAAAGAAGAAATTGCTAAAGCCAAAAACTTTTTGGAAGAAACAAAGAGTAAATATTACGACGAAATCAAGTTGAGACCCGGCGTAACTCAAGAACAACAAAAAGCTATGGACTTTTTCAATAGATACAACAAAGAACAAAAAGTAGCTGAAGAGCGACATGATAGATTTGTAGAGCAGACAAATAAAATATTTTCTGATGAATTCAAAGGTTTTGAATTTAATCTTGCAGAAAAGAAGTTTCATTATAATGTTCAAAACACATCTAATGTTGTTGAAAAACAGTCAAACTTAAACACTTTTGTTAAGAAGTTCTTAAACAATGAGGGTGAAGTTGTTGATGCTGTAGGTTATCACAAAGCTATGTACGCCGCTGATAACGCAGATACTATTGCTAATCATTTTTATGAGCAAGGCAAAGCCGATGCTTTAAAAGATGTTATGGCTAAATCTAAAAATATAACAAATGAACCTAGGCCACAAGCTGGAGGTGATGTGTTTGTTAATGGTTTAAAAGTAAGAGCAATTAGTGGTGCAGATAGTTCTAAGTTGAAATTTAAAGTAAAAAATAAAAACAACAACTAAAAACATAAAACATGAGTTTTAACATAGGTGGGTCTTTTCCCGCATCAATCGTACCTATGCCAAGCAAAGTTACTGTACAAGACAATTATATTGACTTTCAGGAAGCTGGTTTTGCACAATGGTCACAACAATATCTACCTGAGCTTTATGAAGCTGAGATAGAAAGATACGGAAACCGAACAATCGGAGGTTTCTTGAGAATGGTAGGCGCTGAAATGCCTATGACATCTGATCAAGTAATTTGGTCTGAACAAAATAGACTACACATTGCTTATGACACTGTTCAATTAGCAAATGGTGGTGGTGGTTTTCCTGAAGTTACAGCAACTATTACTAAAGGTGCTAGTAACCCTACTACTTCTGGTATTAGAGTTGGTGCTACAATTTTAGTTTCTGATAACGCTACTGGTTTAGTTACTACTAAATTATTAGTAACTGCTTTAGCTAACAACGGATATACATTAACATGTCACGCATATGAAGGAGGAGCTTTACCAGGTGCTTTAGTAACTGGTGCTGGTTCTAACAGTTTATTTGTTTATGGTTCTATGTTTCCAAAAGGAAGTCAAGGAATGGAAGGAGCTCTTGAGCCACAGTTAACTACTTTTAAAAATTCTCCAATTATCATGAAAGATAATTATGAGATAAGTGGTTCTGATGCTGCTCAAATTGGCTGGATCGAAGTTGCTACTGAAGACGGAACTTCTGGATACTTATGGTATTTAAAAGCTGAATCTGAAACTAGATTAAGGTTTCAAGATTATCTAGAAATGGCAATGGTAGAATCTGTACCTAATGACAATGCTGCTACTTTTGGAACTAATTTTGGTCCTACTGGAGCAAATGGTTCTGCTATATATGGAAGTACTGGTTTATTTTCTGCTATAGAAACTAATGGAAATGTATACTCTGGTTTTGCTGGAGCTGCTGCTCCTGGTTCTGGTGCTTTAGGTGATTTTGATGAAATACTTAAAAACTTAGACAAGCAAGGTGCTATTGAAGAAAACATGCTTTTCTTATCTAGAGCTACTGCTCTTGATTTTGACGATATGTTAGCTGCTACTAACGGTGGATTTGCTTCTACTCAAGCTGCTTCTTATGGTTTATTCGAGAATGATGGCGACATGGCATTAAACTTTGGATTTTCTGGATTCAGAAGAGGTTCTTATGACTTCTATAAAACTGACTGGAAATATCTAAATGATGCTACTACTAGAGGTCTTGATAATGAGATTGATGGTGTAATGGTACCGGCTGGTACTACTACAGTATACGATCAAATGCTAGGATCTAATATCAGACGTCCTTTCTTACACGTAAGATATAGAGCTTCTGAAACTGAAGATCGTAGAATGAAGTCTTGGATCACTGGATCTGTTGGTGGTGCTTTCACTTCTGATTTAGATACAATGAGAGTAAACTTCTTATCTGAAAGATGTTTAGTTACTCAAGCTGCTAACAATTTCGTATTGTTTAAAGGAGCTTAAATAGTATATAATGTGGGGAGCAATCCCCACTTTATTAATCTTTAAATAATAAAAATTATGGCAAGTAGAATTAAATTTCCTTACAATGGAACTACAACAGCTGTTAGCCCTGACAACGCAAATACGACTTTGTCGTTAAACGTAGATGGTGCTTATGCTGTTACCCAAGATAGTGGAAATCTTTTCGTTCATTACGAAGATACAATGGGAGGTGGCAAATCACTAAAAGTGGAGCTAGATTACGTTGGATCAAAAGCTATCATCGCAGATGCAGCAAGACTAATGAATCTTATAAAAACAGTTCAACAACAACCTGGTAGTTGTCCTATATTTAAACTAACTGACGACGTCCCTGGTGTATCTACACCTGCAAACTTTAGACTAGAAAAGCAAACGCCTTTCACAGCTCTTAGAGGAGACGCGGTATAAAACAATTATTATGGGTTATATATTAGTACCAATAGACAAAGATCAACCATTAGCTACTTCAGCTCTTAAAAATGTTGCTAACGCTACTGGCGGTGGCACGGTTACTGGAACTGGAGCGTCAGCTGCTCAAGATTTAACTGCTGTTACAGGAGTTGGATCAGGTGGAAAAGTAACAGTTGCAAAAGGTGGTGATGCTACTATAGCAACTGCTACTATAACAGTTACTGTAGCAGGTGATAACTACTCTATAGGAGATGTTGTTTCAATACCAGCTATTACAGGTGGTACCGCAACAAAAACTGATGCGGTAGCATTTTACACTATAGTTGATGGAGACTTAATTGGAGATTCAACTGATCAAACAATACCAGTTGGCGATGTGTTATTTGCACAGCCAAATGATGACGATGAAGTTGATTTAATTACAAGAAACTGGAATACTGGAACTAACGGTGGCGCTAACGCAGATGTCACTAGTTACACTATTAAAGTTACTGGTGGTGCAGCTATATCTGACGAGGGTGATTTAGCTTATGACGCTGATGGCGCATTAGTTAAAGAAGCTCAAGGGCATTTAGTGCCTGAGATAGTTTGGAACTCTGCTGTTGTAGACAGCGGTAATTCTGGACTTAGCGTTACTTATACTGACTAAAAAAATAAAGATCCCGTTTCGGCGGGGTCTTTTTATTTATTATATTATATTATATTATGGAAACAAAAGAAAAGAAAAAGACTGCGCCAAAGGCTGCAGCAAAACCTGAAGTAAAAAAAGATCTTTGGGAATATAAAGATAGAAATTATTACTTAATGGGTAATAAAACGCCTTTAACATATACGTTACCTAGTAGGCACTCTCGTAGATTTAGTTTGGTTTGGTTTGATCCAGAGCTAGGTTATGAAAGAGAAATGAGATATGCTACTAATCAAAAATCTTGTTTTGTAGATGAACAACAAGGTCCTTGCACTTTAAAACATGTAGTTTTTGAAAAAGGTATGTTAACGGTCCCAAAACAACAAAGAAATTTGCAAGAGTTTTTAAATAAACACCCTCACAAAGGTATTATTTTTCAAGAATTTGATCCTGTTTTAGAAGCTGTTGATGAGTTAGAATATATAGAATACGAAATGACAGCCTTAAACTTAGCTTATGAAATGGATATAGATAAATCAGAAGCTATATTAAGAACAGAAATAGGTTCAGAAGTAAATAAATTAAGTTCTAAAGAGCTTAAGAGAGATATACTTTTATTTGCTAAAAGAAATCCAGTATTATTTATTTCATTAGCAGAAGATGAAAATGTAGAACTTAGAAACTTTGCTATTGTAGCTAGAGAACAAGGAATTATTACTCTAGATGGTGATCAAAGAACATTTAAATGGGCGGCGAATGGTCGTAAATTAATGACTACCCCATTTGATGAAAGTCCTTATTCAGCTATGGCTGCTTGGTTTAAAACCGATGAAGGACTTGAAGTTTATAACTCTATACAGAAAAAACTTAAATAACAAGTGATTATAATAAAGGTGGTTTAATCGCCACCTTTTTTTAAAAATATTAATATGGCAATAAACGTAAATACGGTATATACAACAGTACTTAGCATATTGAATAAAGAGCAACGTGGTTATTTAACTCCAGATGAGTTTAATAAAGTTGCTACACAAGTTCAATTAGAAATATTTGAAAAGTTTTTTGAAGACTACAACCAATATTTACGCATGCCAAAAACAGATGTTGATTATGCTTCACGTATGGATCACATATATGAAGAGTTTCAATTATTTATAGAAAGCAACTCAGCTTCAGCTGTAAATGGAAATATATATAATCAACCAATAGAAGGTACACCTGCTAATGCTAATCCTGTTCATAGACTAGGCTCTATAAACTATAATTTAGGCAAAGGTGCTCCTCAAATAGAATTAGTAGGTAGAAGCGAATATACACAGCAAACTTTATCACCGCTGACTTTACCTACTTCTAATTTTCCAATAGGTATATATACTAATAATAAGATAACGGTTTATCCTCCTTCTACAGGAACACCAGCTGTAACTGATGTAACTTTTAATTATATTAGAAAACCAAAAGATGTTGTTTGGGCTTTTAGTATAGGTACAGCAGGTCAATATGTATATGAACCAACTACTACGGGAACTGGTGTTATTCCTAGTACTGGATCTGTAAATTTTGAGATAGATGAAACTCAACAAACTGAAGTTATTCTTGAAATATTAAAATACTCTGGTGTTATAATAAGAGATCCACAAGTTATTCAAGCCGCAACAAGAGAGTTAGCGGAAGAAGAAGTAAATACAAAAAGATAATAAAACATGGGACTAATAAAACAAACAGCTTCACAATATTATGATGGTCAAGTAAATTATACTCCGGCAGCTGCTAATAATACAAATGTTTTAACATGGCCTAATACAATGACTCCTTTAATATGGGATGCTACAGCCACTCAAACATCTATAGATAATTATAAAGTATTTGTAGATAATGTTGAACAAACTATAGAAACATCACCTTATTTTTTAACAAGAAGTTTATCTACAACTATTGTTAACGGAGTATCAACTCAACAATTAACACTTACTTCAACTCCTGAAGTTACAGCAATTAACCAAACAGTTACAGGTGCTGGTTATCAAATTGGTAGTATTTCACAGACAACTGGAGGTAGTGGAACTGGATTAAGTATATTAATAAATAATACTAATGGCAATGGAACTATATATGAAGCAGGTTCTGGTTATACAAATGGAAATGTAGTAACACTAACAAGTGGTAACGGTGGTGCTAAAGTTGCTGTTACTGTTACTCAGACAGCTATACCAGCTGGATCAGATATAACAATTAAGCTTAATAATCCTTCTTTATGGGACAATTATAAAAGCTATCAGTATACTAGCTTAATAGACATCGTAAATAACTTTATGGTTGCTTATGTAGGTACTGACAAAATAGTTCCTAGAGTTAAAAGATCTGATGTTATATTCCATGCTAAGCGAGGATTACAAGAGTTTAGCTACGATACTTTAAGAAGTGTTAAATCTCAAGAGTTAACAATACCACCAAGCTTATCTTTAGTCTTACCTCAAGATTATGTAAATTACGTTCAACTTTCTTATATAGACGATGCTGGTATAAAACATATTATATATCCAACCCGTTTAACTAGTAACCCTCAACAAGTACCTTTACAAGATGACCAAGGTATTCCTACTCAAGATATATATGGTAATAATATACAAGCTGTTCAATCACTTACTAACAGCAGATGGAGAGCTGAAGATCAAGATTTATTAAATGGACAATTTAATTTAGATGCTCAGTCAAATCCTGGTGTTTATAATTGGGCTTGGTGGAAAATGGCTTATGGCCAAAGATATGGATTAAATCCAGAAACAACACAAACTAATGGATGGTTTACTATTGATGAAAGAAGAGGTGTGTTTGCTTTTAGTAGCAACTTAGCTAATAAGCTTATAATATTAGAATACATATCTGATGGTTTAGCGTATGATGAAGATACCAAAATACCTAAATTAGCTGAAGAAGCTTTATATATGTATATATTATATAATATAATAGCGGTAAGATCTAACTTTCCAGAGTACGTAGTTCAAAGATATAAAAGAGAAAAAAGTGCTAAACTAAGAAATGCTAAAATAAGATTAAGCAACATAAAATTAGAAGAATTTACTCAAGTTATGCGAGGCAAATCTAAATGGATTAAATTTTAAATATGGCTGAATTAAAAAATACTTTTACTAAGTCTAAAATGAATAAAGACTTAGACGATAGAATAGTACCTGCCGGAGAATATAGAGATGCGCAAAACGTAAATATAAATAAATCTGAAGGAGCTGATGTTGGCGCTTTAGAAAATGTAAGAGGCAACTCTTTATTAACTAATTTTAATATATCTAATGGAGATTTAGATCAATTAAATATAGAAGCAATAGGTCTTCACACTGATGACGAGACCCAAAGAATATTTGTTTTTGCAACTAACTACACAGATACTACTCCAACTAGATTAGGAATGCACGCTGCTGCTGCTAAATCTACATGCTATATAGCAATGCGAGATTTAAATAGTGGAACTGATAGTATATTAGCAAATGGAAGTTTTTTAAATTTTTCTAAAACTCACAGAATAGATGGTATTAACGTTTTACAAGGTTTTTTATATTTTACAGATAATAGAAATCAACCTAGAAAATTAAATATAAAAACAGCTGTTGAGAACCCTAATTATTATAGCTGTGAAGAAACAGTAAGTATATTAAAAATAAATCCTTGGAAAACTATGAGGTTTTATAACATTAATAATAATGTTGTAGAGTCTACAATGAGAAATGTTAGTAATGAATTTTTACCTTTTTACCTAGAAGGATTATGTGATACTGCTAGCGGTGATTTGACAGTTAGTAAAAACAATACTGAAATAACTCTTGATATTAACGTACCGAGTAACTGGGTAGGCGTTGGAGTTAAAATACAAAACTTTGCTACACCTCCTATAACATTAACACCTCCTGATACTACAATTTCACAGGTAGTTGGTGGTGGTGCTTTTAATAAAATAAAAGTTACTTGGCCTAGTTCTACATCTAGTTTTACTATACCTCAAGGTAATTCAGGTACTCCAAGTGCTGGTACTTCTTGCCCAATAGATGTAGGCTTAAACCCTGATTATAATGCTAATTGGCCTGGTGATTCTCAATTTTTAAAAGATAAATTTATTAAGTTTGGTTATAGATTTAAATTTAGAGACAACGAATATTCTTTAATATCTCCTTTATCGCCTTCAATATTCATACCACTTCAAGATGGTTATTTTATAAGTGGTAAATATGGAAGCGGTGGAGAATACAAAGATGAAATAGACGCTTATGAATCTACAGTAGTTTCTTTTATGGAAAATAAAGTAGATGAAGCAGATATTTATATAGACTCTCCAGATGGTCAAAACTGGTCTGTAGCTATGTCTAAGTATGGTATAGAGGCTATTGAAATAATATATAAAGACTCAGAAGATCAAAGTTTTAAAGTTGTAGATACTATTGAAAATTCTACTTTAGCTAACTTAAATTCAAGTGAATTTAAATATATATATCAATCAAGAAATGCTATAAGAACTTTACCAACATCTGATTTAACAAGGGTCGCTGATAAAGCACCTATAAGAGCTCAATCTCAAGAGATAACTGGTAATAGAATTTTATATGGTAATTATGTTTCTAAACTAGGTTCTATTGATTCTAATGATTATAGACTATCTATAGGTCCTAAAATGCCTGAAACTAGTAATCTTAATGATTTAAACACATTACCTTATTTATCTAAAGAATTTCAAAACCATACAGTAAAACAAAACAGAAGTTATCAAGTTGGAATTATATTTCAAGACAAGTATGGACGATCTTCGGATGTTGTACTTTCTTCATTAGATGAGTCGTTAGCTACTTTTGGTGGACTTACTTTTTCAGGTTCAACAGTTAATCATCCATACAGAGCGTTAGGTGATGAACTGCTTACTTACAATAGTAATACAACTATAGCTAATGGCGTTTGGCCTGGTGATTCTATAAAGCTTTTATTCTCAACACCTATACCATCTCAAACTTCTGATTTAACATATGGTGGTTTATACGTTCCTATAGGTGCTGTAGAAACAATGCAAGTTACAGGACCTAGTAGTGATCCTGGAGGAGCCGGATTTGTAGTTGGAGCTGCAGTTTCAGCTGGTGATCCTGGTAAAAGAGTAGAAATAAATATTAACTCAGTAGGTAACGGTGGTACAATAGTTTCTTTTACCGTTATAGATCCAGGTGAAGGTCACAATATAGGAGACGTATTAAGTTTTACTTCTAATAGTTCTACTATACCATGTGAAATGACTGTAAGAAAATTATTAAATCCTAATCCCTTAGGTTGGTATACTTACAAAGTTGTAGTTAAACAACAACAACAAGATTATTATAATGCATATTTACCTGGAATATTAAATTTAGGTCCTCAATCTGCTGCTGAAGTTAGTGGCAGTGAAGCTTATATAGTTCTTCATGGCGATAATATAAATAAAATACCAAGAGATTTACAAGAGGTTGGGCCTACTCAGTCTCAGTTTGCTTCTTCTGAAGAGATTTTTGGAAGAGTAACTAATACATTTTTTGGAGGAAGTACCTCTACACAAGAAAAAAATAAAAACACTCAGTATAGACCGCTGAGTTTACCTGATATAGTTACTACTATAGGCAGCATGAAAGACTTAGGTTTAACCACAACAATAGGTAGACCTTGGTTTTCTTTTTCAACTACAGCTGGACAAGGTGGATATAATTTATCACCTTTTTACAATATAGAAGGAGATGCCACTCAATCACCACTTATAACTTTAAATGAAGATGCTAGTCCTTTGATTGGTAAAATATCAACAAGAAAATCTATAGGTATAGCAGGTGGTAAGTTTGCGTCAGCAATGACTTTAACCGCTAGTAGTGGTGCTGAAAAACTTTGGTATTTATTTCCAGGTTTAGCTATATATGAAACAAATCCTACGAGATCTAATTTAGATATATTTTATGAAACTCCTACAACTGGAACTATAAAGCAATTAAATATAGATATAAACAAAGGAGATGTTGATTCTCCTAGGTCTATTACTGATTTTGTGTTTACATTACCTGAAAGTGTAGCGCCTAATACTGTGTGTAGTACCGATTTTGTACCTGTTAGTGCTGGTGGACTAGAGTTAACTAACGCTAATACTACATGTCAAATAGCGTCTGTTTTTACCGCTTTAGGTGTAGATGTTACTAATAAATTTATAGTAGAAAAAGATGCTGTAAGTTTTAAATATAGAATTAAAACAGCAACTTTTCCAAATGGAACTTTTGTTTTTACTTCAAATGGATCTTTTGAAAATTATCAGTTTAACTTTACTGTAACAAACACTAATCTAGCAGGAATAGTTTTAAGTAGTAATATATCTTATGGTCCTCCTACTAATAATAATTCTTTGACAAATATAACACCTAGTGTTGTAGGTTTAGTAAATAGTGAAATTGTTTTACCAAGTAATAGATCTTGGAACCCTACTGGAGCTCCTGCTAGTGCAGGTGGTGTACCCACAAACACATTAGATTCAGATGCTTTAGCAGCTGGTGTTATAGTTGGTAGAAATGGTGCTTACGCTGACGATCCTGCTATAACTCCATTTAATGCTAAGGCAGGTTTGTATTGGGAAGTTTTTGATCCTGGGGCATTTGCTGGAGAGATTATTCCAATAGGTAATCATTATAAATTCTTATGGAGAGTTAACAATGTTTTTATAGACGCTCCTGGAGGCTTTAAAGTTAATAATGGTTCTGGAACTTATGTACCTCGTTTAGAGATGAGAAACACTAGCGCTGTACCAACTTCGGTAGGTTATCCAGCACAAACTCAAACTCAAGAAAGCGGTAGTATCTATGAAACTGTCTACCATAGACTGCAAGCTATTAATCCTTGGTGGCCTTATATATTTACTTCAAGTTCAGTACCTAGTGCTACTTATTTACCAGACGCTCTCTTACCATACGTGCCTTATAAAAATGCAGCAGGTCAAACTGGCGTTGCTCCTATTTCTAGAAGCGGTAGTGGGCAATCTAGTCCTACAAATGGCGCTGCAGCGTGGAGTGGTGTTGTTTATGGAAATCCTAAATATCAAATCTGGTGGGATTTTCCAGGTGGTGGAGCGCAGCAAGGTGTAACTTTTCCAGGTGTTCCATCAGCTACTCCTTCAGGAGCTCCAACCTCATTAAAAGCAGGACAAGCTCAATACACTACCAAGTTCCAAATAAAAACTAGATTAACAGACGCTACTTATTCTCCCACTGGTGGTGTGAATATACCAACAGCTTTGTCTTTAGACGTTGAGCAAGATCTACTTGTCAACATTTCACCTTTTATTGGTAATTAATATATAAATATGAGTACTATTGTAGAAACATCTTATTTCAACTCTTTTTTATTAAAGAAAGCAGGTATAAACCCTACTTCTAGTAGACCACCATGGGGTGATATTATTGCACAGTGGCCAGGTCTACCTTGGAACCCTACTGGATACCCTACATTTCCAGCTCTTGCAAATCTTAATACTACTGTCAAAGATCAATCTTGGTATGTTGAAGAATCTAGAATAAGAGGAGGTTATAATAATAATCAAACTGAATTAGGGCCTAGAGCTTATTTATCTACAGAAAATAATAGTGGGCAAACTAGTAATAATGGTATAATATTTTCAGGAGTATTTAATTCAGCAACTGGTTTTAATGCAACTAATGTTTTTTCTATTGCTGAAAATATAACTAAAGAAGTAGATCCTAGATATGGTAGTATAAGAAAATTTTACGCAACAGATACAGATTTAAGAATTTTTCAAGATTTAAAAGTTAGTAGAACGCTAGTGGATAAAGACGCTATTTTTACAGCTGACGGTAATCCACAGCTAACAGCTTCTACTTTAGTATTAGGTCAAAATTTACCTTTTGCAGGTGAATATGGTATTGGTAATTTTCCAGAATCTTTTGCTAAAAAAGGTTTTAGAAGTTATTTTGTAGACAATAATAAAGGTGTTGTGTGTAGGTTATCAATGGATGGTATAACTGAAGTATCACAATATGGTATGAAAGATTATTTTAGAGATCAATTTGAAGTAATAAATAATGATTTTCAAAAATACGGAATTCAAGTTGCTAATCGTGACTCTCCGTTAAATAATGTTTTTGAATTTGAAGTAATTAGCAATGCAGTTAGAAGTTTAGAAATAGGTATGAACTTTACATATCAAGGTAATGTTTATACTATATTAGACTTAGGAGCTGTTAGTGACCAAGGTGGTAGTAATAATAACAAAAGACAAGTGATTATAGATAGAGCGATAACTATATCAGGTAAAACTCCTTTTTTTATATCTAAATGGGATAATAATAAAGTTGTTGGAGCTTACGATATGTATCAAGATGTTTATACTTTATCTATACAAACACCTAATAGTGTTGTTAATGGAGGTGGTGTAGACATGAAAAGAGCTTCTGAAACTTTATCTTTTGATGAGAGTGCTTTAGGTTGGACTAGTTTCTATACTTACACGCCTATACTTATGGATAGTCTAAACAATTCTTTTATATCAACTTTTGAGAATCAAGTTTGGGATCACTATGATCAAACAGTACCTCATAATAGTTTTTATGGCTCAAGCCCATCTAAGTCTAGTATAACGTTTTTGTTTAATCAATCACCTAGTCTTAAAAAGAATTTTTTAACAGTTAATTACGAAGGATCAGCTGGATGGCAAGTTGATAAGTTTGAAAGTGGTGCAACAGGTCAAGTAGAAAATTATTATGATAATAGTTTTTTAGAAACTTCTGATACAAGTGCTGTAGTTAAAAGTTTACAAGATGGTTACTATGTAGATAGTATAACAGGCCAACCTAAACATGCTGGCTTTCATTTAAAAGAAAATTTATACACTGCTAATTTAATAAACTCATCTCCAGTTGCACCTTATGAAGTTTCTTTTGGAGCTCAAAAATCAGGCATAAAAGGATTTTTTGCTACCGTAACTATATCAACTGATGAGTCTACTAATATAGGAGGTGTTAAAGAGCTTTGGTCAGTAGGATCTACATTTGTAAGATCATCTTAAATTTAATTAAATATGAATATAGAAGAATTAATAGAAAACAATAAAGTTTTAGAAAGTTATGGCAATGGTGAGAGTATAGTAGAAACTCCTCACGCTCCATTAATACATGACTTTGCTGATCAACTTTATATAAGACGCATGGATATGGTAGCTGGCTCTGTAGTAGTAGGTGCTATACATAACCACAAACACGTTTGGTTTTTATTAACTGGAAAATTAAGCATATATTCAAATAACAAACTAGAAGATTATGTAGCTCCATGCTATGTTGTTTCCGAGCCAGGAACTAAAAGGTTAATATATGCGCATGAACAATCAATATTTGTAAACGTTCATAAAAATCCAAGCAATACTAAAAACATTGAAGAACTAGAAAAAGAAATAGTATCTTTTACTGAAGAAGAATTTAAAAATTATAAAAATAAATAATATGGCATTTATAGTAGGATCACTTTTAATAGGCGCTGGAATATCAGCAGCGGTAGGTGGAGTAGCAGCTAGTAAAGCTAATAAAGCTAAGAAAGATGGTTTAAGTTTAGCGCAAAATATAACTGACTTAGAAAATGCTAGAACACCTATAATAAATCCATATGATAATATTGAAGATTTAAGTGGAAAATTATCTAATCCTTTTGCAAATTTAGGAGTAGCTACTCAAGCTGCTGAAATGAAAATAGAAGAAGCAGACATAGCTTTAGCAAATAGTCTAGACACCATGAGGGCTGGTGGATTTGGTGGCGGTGGCGCTACAGCTCTAGCAATGGCTGCTGCTAAAAGTAAACAAGGCGTAGTGGCTGATATTGAGAGTCAAGAAGCTTCTAACAATAAAATGAGAGCTGAAGGTGAACAACAATTGCAGTCAAAAATTATGGCTGAAAAACAAAGAGTTCAACAAGCTGAAGTTGATGGAGCTGCGTTTGTTTACGCACAGCAAGATGCAAGAGACATGCAACAACTTAACAGAGCTCAAGCTATGTACGACAATAACTTAGCACAACAAATGGCGTATCAATCTCAAGCTATGAGCGCTTTTACTGGTGCTGCTACTGGGCTTACTGGAGCACTTGGTAAAATGTAAATAAAACTAGAATATGAGTTACGAAAATCCCACACGAATATTAGATACTTCTCTTGGCGAAGCTGTAAAATCATTAGATGCTAACAGAACGCAAATACTTGCTCAAATTGAAGCAAGAAAAAAAGAAAGACAAAAATCAGACAAACAGAAAGCTGACGAAATAAAGAGACAAGAAAAAGAAGCTAATGCTAGAAGAAGAAGAGAATATACTTATAAAAAAGGAGTAGATGAAAGTGTTGCTAATTTTAACTCAAAGTTTAGTGATAACGTGTTAACTATAAATGATTATACTACTGCTAATCGTAAATCTAGTTTAATTCCTGGAAGTTATGATACTGAAATGCAGCAGATAGAAATAACTAAAGATCAATTAGAAGAAGATTATAATGCTTATCAAGAAGCTTTAGCTAAAGATCCTAATGCTTCTCTTCAAGATATTAATCCTATATATGAGCCAGGTTTTGATATAGAATCTATGTATTTACAAGAACATGGTGGACCGGTAGATAATATTAAAGATGAAATAGAAAGTTATTGGGAAAAGATGTCTCAAGTTGATGAAGGGTCAGAAGAGTATATGGAATATAAAAAGAACATAGACACTATACTAAAACAAGCGCCTGGTTTTATAGCTACTTTAAATCAAACAGTAGACAACACTTCTACAGCTTGGGATTATAATGGAAGTGTTATAAAGCCTGCTGCTAACATGAATGGTTTACTACTTTATGATGGCAAGCCTGACTTTGAATTAAGACAAGATGCCGCTAAACAAATACATTTAAAACAAAATCAAGGTAGGTTTAAATATATATATAAAGATGGAAAATCTTATGTAGAATATACTTCAGCTCAGTCTTTTAATGGTAAGAATAAACTATTAATTGAAGAAGGAGATTATAAAAAAGCTGTTGAAGGTGGTGATGTAGGAGGCTTAGTAAACGTAACAGATGGTAAATATTTAAAAGACGTAGTAGATACTATATTTGATGATGGCACAAAAAATCAATACAAACAATTAGTAACAACATCTAGCTCTAAAGAGACATTAACTAAAGAAGAAAAGAAAAAAGTAATTACACAAAGAATAAAAAATTATGAAAATGCTAACCAAATGCTAGAAGATAAAGTAAATTTATTCATAGACTCTAAAGGCTTAGCTAGTAATTACGATCCAAACTTACAACAAAGTAATTGGCAAATGCTTGGTGGTCCTGATGAAAACGAAGAAGGCGGTGAAATGATATATAAAGGAACTCCAGAACAAATAGCTAGAGCTAAGAAACTCATGTATCAATATGTTAAAAGAGAAAAAGGTGGAGATACTGGTATAGTTGGAAATGGAGTAACAGTAAGTGATTTAAAAGATTTTAATGAAGACATGAGTGTAACTTTATCTACTGGTGAAGGTATAAAATTAGACGTTACAGAAATAAACAAGTATGCACCTGGATTACAAAAGACAGCGGCTGGAACTGATAACAAAGCTGGTTATAACTATAATGAACTTTATCAAAACTTTGATTCATTAAGTAGTAAAAGTAATAATAAAGGTATAACAGCAGTCTTAAATGGCGTTGGTGAAGGAAGATATTACACAGGGGTAGAATTAGTTGCAGCATTTCCAAAGGTTTTTACCATAGAAGACGTAGACGCTAATATGGTTTATGAACTTAAAGGTGATGATATAATACCTAAACCTAAAATTACTAAAGATTTCGATGCTTTTATAGATGAAATTAACGACAACGCAAAAGGAATTACCGACAAGTCTCACTATAAAGCTAAAAATAATATAGATAGAACTCAACCTATAGCTTCTAACCAAGAGTCTGATGGAGGCTCTACAAACCCAACATTACCACCATTACCCGGTATGGCATAATTTTAAAATTATAATTAATGAAATATATTTGGAACAACAACGAGTACACTCGAGAAGACATAGACGCTGCTTTAGAAGCAACAGGACAAGATCTAGATACATATCTATCTGAAAACAAAATAGAAGTCTTAGAAGATGAAAACGAAAAAAAGCCAGTAGATGTTGCAGAGAGTGCGGATGTAGCATCAGAAACTCCAGCACAAGAGAATACGGTATCAGAGCAGGAAAGTATTTCTTTGGAATTACCAGAAGAGATAAAGCCAGTTGAGATAGCTCAAACAGATATAAAAGTTGAACAGCCAGAAGATGAAAGTGAGGTAGAAGTAGATGATACAGATCCTCCAATATCTATTCTAGAAAGATTAAGACGTAAAAAACTACAAAAAGAGCAAGCTAAACAAAAAGCTTTAGGTATTGTAGATGACGTAAACTTTGACTTGACCTATGAAGAAATGCAGAAAAAGAATAGGAAAGTTAAAAAAATAATGCAAGACAATGGTTTAACTAATGTAATAACAGTTGATCAAATACCAGAAGAAGAAAAAGAAAATTATGCTAAATGGAATGAGGAAAATAAAGTTGAAATTCCTAATTCTGAAATTATAGGTTATGCTACCAAAGAATTTGTAGAAGAAGGTTTTAAAGTAGATTATAAATCTCCTAACGTTCTTTCTTTTTTAGATCCAGAAAAACAAGCTGAATTAGATAAGTTAGAAGGTGAAAGATTAGATCAAGCCAAGTTTGTAAAGTTACAAGAAACTACTAATGGACTCAATGAAGAAGTTCAACAATTGCAGCAAAGTTTAGAAAACTTAAATGAAGGAGATTTAGATTATAAAAAAGTTATTAATCAAATAAATGAAATTAATAAACAAATAAACTCAAATAACGAAAAGCTAACTCAACAATTTGCCTACCCTGATTATGAAGAAGGTGAAATGAGATTTGATAAAATAACTCCTATATACAGAACTTTAGACGGTAGAATTTACACTAGTAAAGATGCAGGTTTTTATGATGTTCCGTTGCCTGAAGCTAGAATAGACTCTGACCAACCAGATGGAACTATTAGTATAAGTCAAGAAGTAGAAGATCAAGCAATAAAAGATCAAACATTTACTTATAATTCTAGAATAAAAAATGCCTTAACAACAGGTGTAGATGAAATAATAATACCTAATGCTGAAAAAATAAAACTAGATGATGTTAGAAAACCAGAACAGCTAATTGAAAATATATTTAGTGACCCTCAATTAAGTTATGATTTTTTAAATGTATCAAATGTACCAGTAAATCTAAAACAAAACACTTCTGCAAAGTTATTTAATGAAACTTTTGAAGCGTATGGTTTTGTTGCTGTTGAAAATAGCGATGATAAAAGTATTGATATATACTATAGACCAGAATACAAACCTATGCTAGATAAAGATGGTAATCTAATGAACGAAGGAGTTACTAGCTTTATGGATGTATACACGCAACAAGCGTCTGTTAAAGATGGTCAAACGCCGATAGCTTCATATAGTGTTAATACAGAGGAATATAGTGAAGGTAGTCGTCAACCTGGAATACTAGGCATAAGAGGACCTTTCGCTAAGAAATCAATAGCTGGTGATGGTTACGAATCTATAATGTATCTAGACGATGCTCAGGAAGATCTTGGTAATTCATACAAAAGTAGTCAATTAGTTAAAGATGCTATGCTAAAGTCTATTCAAGACCATAAAAATACAAGTGGGTATGATCAGGCTTATATAAATACAGATTCTTTAGATTCAGGCTTAACGCCTTCACCTGCTTTAGTTATGGCCACTGAAGAGCAGACTAAAGGTTATATGGACTCTATAATTAGCAATAGTAAAGTAATAGAAAGTGTAAGAAGTAAAATAGAAAAAGATTATGGCCAAATTGAAAAAGATTCAAAACCTTTAAAAGAAATAAATGAAGCTGTATCCAGTTTAAGTGAGGATCAAGAGTATATTGAAACAAACAATAATTTAAAAGAGTTAAATAAATCTATTACTAAACAAAATGATAGGTTTGTAGAAATAAATACTATATTAAAAGAAGCAGACCCTGACGGCGATGGGCAAGTTGATACTAAAACTTTTGAGAGAATAAAACCATTAATAGAAGAACAAAAGAAAATAAGTGAAAACATAAAACAACTTCAAGATCAAGCTAAACCTATGATTAACTTGATAAATAAAAAGTTAAAACCATATGAAAAATCAAATAAAAACTTTGAAAAAGCTTGGAAAAGAAAAGGTTTTGAAAGTGGTGAAGAATATAGAGTTGATCTACAAACTAGATTTAATGATGTAGATACTAGATTAAATGAAGATTATAAAACTTTAATTGAGCAATCATTTCTACAAGAAGACTTTTTAGAAGATGCTAATAGTAGTTTAATGAGATCTACTGCTACTTTTATGGACTGGGCAGAACATACTTCAGGTAGAGGAGATTTTTTAAAGTATACAATAAATAGAGCTAAAACAGGAGTTAAAGACATAATGAAAGGTGGAGTTGGAAGTGTTTTTGATTTAATGAATGCCGCTAATAGATTAGCTTCTGACGATCCAGAATCTGCAAATAAATACTGGGAAGGTGCTAAAAAAAGAGCAAGAGATATAGCTGATGAAAACTTTAGAAAAACATGGGCTGATCCAGATATAGATGATTTTTATATTAAAGATTTTGAATCAACAATGCCTGGGCAAGCTTACGGTGTTTTTGTAGACATGATGGTTGATATGGGATTTGGTTTTTTAGCCACAGGAGGAGCTATGAGTCTAGGAGTTGGTTTATCAGCTGGTGGTAGAATAGCAGAAGGTATAGAAACCGAAATAGAAAACATAGAAGAAGAATCAAAGTTTTTAAAAGAGGAAAATGGTAATTTTGTATTTCAAAAAGATGCTAATGGCAACAATATTATAGGTGAAGATGGTAAATTTGTTAAAGTTGAAAACCCTAATTACAAACCTTTAAGTCCAAATGAGAAGCTTGCTTATAAATCTGCTATAGTTATAGGAACAACTGTACTAGAAAAAATTGGTTTTGAAAGTTTAGGAGTATTTAGTAAAGGCAAAGTAGCTAATTATATAGTAGGTAGAGTTCTTAAAGGTGGTAAAAAACTTAATCCACTTACTTTTCAAAGACTAGTTAGACGTGAGGTATCTAACTTAACTAAACAAGGATTTTTTAAGTTTGTTACAGGTGTAGGAGGTGAGATAACTACTGAACTTTCTCAAGATGGTTTAGACATGTTAGGTAAGTTCACTGTTAACTCTTGGAGAGAAGGTGATCAGTTTGACTTTTTTGATAAACAACAGTTTGACCAAGATACATATAATAGATGGTATGAAACAGCTGCAATTACTGCTATGGCTACAGCTCCATTAGCTGGTATTGGTGGTGGTATAAGTATGATACAGCAAGCTAATTTAGAAAAAGCTTCTGCTAAAAAAATAGCTACTTTCTCAGCATTTGCTAGAACTCCAGAACTTAGAAAAGCATATAAAACTCAGCAAGAACAATTGTTCGCTCAAAACAAAATATCAGAGAAGCAATTGAAACTTAACTTAGAAACTTTAAGTAATGTTTCTGGTATATTAGAATCTTTACCTGATAATTTATCTAGTAAAGCTCAAAAAAGTGTATTACAATTAGAGCTAGAAATAAGTGATTTAAAAAAGCAAAAAACAGAAAATAGTCCAGCTTCATCTGCTATAAATGAAGAGATAAAAAACAGAGAGTTAGCTATTGAACAAGTAGTAAAAGAAGATCAAGCAGCTGGAGGTATGAAAGCTGAGCTATTACAAAAGAAAGTAGTAGCTTCACGAGCTATTAAAAATATTCAAGAACAAAACCCTGATGGAGAAGTATTTGTTTTAGACGATTCTAACAAAGAAGAAGTTACAAATAAGTTTAATTTAGATGAGCAGCAAAAGAAAGAACTTAATGAGAGTGGTGTATTTATAGATAATGATAATGCTAATGGTGTTATATTAATAGATAAAGATGCTGCTATAGATGTTATAGTTCATGAAGATAGACATCAGTTTTTATCTAAAATATTAAAAGATCCTAAAAACGAAGGAGGAGTATTTGCTTTAGCTAATTTAATAGAGAATCAATTAAATGCATTACCTAATAATCCTCAAAACTTAAGGGCTAAACAAAAGATAAATTACCTTAGAGAGCAATACGAAAAAGATCCAAAGTATACAGCTTCAATGTTAGCAGAGGAATTAGTAATGTTCTTTGGAGATGCTATAGATGACACTTCTAATGATGGCATGTTTAAGCTAGATTTAAATGAAGGTATTTTAAGTGGTATTTCTAGGAATATAAGAACAATGTTTAGAAACACTTTTAATATACCTGTTCAAATTAGAAATGAAAGAGATTTAATTGATCTTATAAAAGAACATAGAAAAGCAGTTGTAGACGGAGTAGATAGTAAGCGTATGCAAGCTGTAAGAGCTGGTTTAGTAACTTTCGATGGTGACAAACTTCAAAAAGGTTTAGAGATACAAGAGAGAAAAGAAAAACAAAGAGAACAACAATTAAAAGAAATAGAACAAGATACAGAAGTTGTTATAGAAGAAGAAGTACCAGTGCCTCCAAAACAAAGCAAGCAAATTAAAGATGTATTAGACGTAATAGTTCAAGAGCCAAATGGAGAAAGAAAGTTTCAAACTAAAGAAGAGTTTCAGTCAGACCCAGAAGCTAGCTTTACTGCTTATAATGCTATTCAAAATACTAATTTACTAGACGGTACTATAAATCAAATTATAAGTAGTGACAAGGCTTTATCTGAAGCTGTATCTTTAGCTAATAACCCAGAAGAAGTTAGAAATGATATAATAAGAAAAGTAAAAGAAAATGTATCGCTTAGAGTTCTAAAGAATTTTGATCCAAGTAAAAATGAAAGTTTATTTGGTTATTTATTAGGTAAAAATCCTATTATAAATAAGTCTTTACTTGATGTTAAAAAAGAATATGCTAAAGCTCCTACCACTAGAGGCGGAAATACTAGATTAGATCAACAAACAGATGAAGGTCCTGGGTTTGATTTAAAAGATGAAACTATAGATATAGAAGGAGACATAGATAGAGGAGATGAAGCTGTTCCAAGATCTACTATGAAAAAAGCTTTACCTTCTTTAGTTACTCAAGACTTAGAAGATGCTATTGAAGCAGCTGTTTTAGAAGTAGAAGCTGGTGTAAAGCCAGATGTTATGGATAAAAACTTTAAATCTTTTATAAAAGAAGTATTAGATGAAAAGTTAACACCGAAGATAAAGCAAGCATTAGGAACAGGTAAAACGTATGAAGAGAACATAAAGAAAATTGCTCCTAAGCTTAAGCAAATGCCTGTAAAATTCTTTGTTAATTTAGAATCTCAAATAAAGCCAGAGAATAGAGTGTTTACTACTCCACCTAAAAGACTTACTAAACAAGCTGACATAGATAAAGCTATGCTTGATGATAAAGTTTATGTAGAAAATACAGCACAAGGCGTAAATTCTTATACACTTAAAAATTTTACAACTGAAGATTTATTAAAAAATATATTTCCACCATTAAAAAATCCTAAAACAGGTGCTCGTAGTGGCGCGAGAGGTAATAAGAAAACTCAAGTTAGTTCTGGTTTAGCTATAGAGCTAGGTAAAGATATGATACCTAGTATATTTAAACCTGCTACAGATCCTAAAGTAATGGCTCAAGTAGGTAGAAAAATACAAAGAGATCCTAGAGCTTTATTTAAGAAAGGTTTTTCAACTAAAGATGTAAATGATTTAATATTAGCTGCTGAGGCTAGTGATATTAATGCTGCTGGAGTTATTGCTGGACTACCAAAAGGAAGTATAACTGTAACTAATAGTAATAGAGCTGCTAAAGTAAAGCAAGTTCTTAGTGATATTAAAACTTTTGGTTTATCATTAAATGTTTTTGAATCATCTATGCCAGCTTCAGCAGGAGCAGTTAGAGAGCAGGTTAATAAGAAGAAACCAAATGGTGATTTAACACCTGATGCTAAAAGATTAGATGCTTATTTAAAAAAGAATAAAATAAAAGCAAAAGATGGAGTTTACTTTTATGAGCTAACAAATGGAAATTGGGTGGAGTCGGTGCCAGTTAGAAAAAAAGATGGAAGTATTGGAAAAGGAGTAACTTATCCTGATGGCGTAACAAACTTAGTGCCATCAAGAGGTAGATTATATTATGGTAAAGATGATCCTAATTATGTTACAGCTTTAGAAGCAGCTCAAAAAAATACTGATAAGAACGCTTTAGTACCTAAAAAAGTTTCTGTTAGAGAGAGAATAACTAAAGCTTTTATAAATAAATTTAAACAAAGATCTCAAGATAACATGCAAGTGTTAGAAGATGTAGCATTTGAGTTAGATGATGCAGTAAAAGCCGGTATGCCTGCTTCAACCGCTGCTTTAATAATAGCTCAAGGCTATCAAGCTACGGGAGGTTTAATTAAAATATCTGCTCCTTTCACTCAAGTATCTACAGATTTTAACTATGGACCTGAGGGATCTAAGCAAGGTAATAAAAAGAAAAGACCTTTTATTGAAGAGCATAATCCACCAGCTTCTACAGTGGGAGCTTCTTTAATATGGGCTATTGCTAACAACAAGACTAGAGAGATATTTCCTTTTATTAGAAAAAATTATTTTCAAACTCAATTATCTAAAGCTGATGACTTCTTATTAGACAAGGCTAAGCTAGATAAGAGATTACCAAAAGGTTTTAGTATATTAGATGACTCTATCATAAGATTATCTGAAGCTGGAATTAATTTAAATAAAATAATAGATCCAGTTACTGGTAAAAGCTTAGCTGAAAACTTTGGTTTAGGTGTAGCTCCTTCAGTTAATACAATGCCTAATGTTGTAGCATTACAAAGACAACTAATAAGAGATGTAGTTTTAGGTGGTGATTTAAAAACAGCTCAACAGACTTTAGCTGATTATACTAAATTCCCTAATAACAATAATCCTAGTTTAGCTCAAACTCAAAATAATGCTAACAAAAATACTAGTAACACTTTAAAACAATCTAAAGTTTTAGATATTGATGAAGGAGATTTGAGTATGGGTGAGCTGCTAAGTAAAGCTGCTAGTATTGACGATGCTTTAGCAAACGCTAATGCTTTAGATAAACCTATTAAAAAAATTAGAGTATTTGACTTTGACGATACATTAGCAACTAGTAATAATAAAGTTTTTGCTACAAGAGGAAATGAAAGAGTTGAAATGAACGCAGAAAAGTTTGCAACTGACGCAGCTCAAATGATAGAAGATGGGTGGACTATGGACTTTAGCGACTTTGATAATGTTACTGAAGGAGGGCGTGGGCCACTATTTAAAGTTGCACAAACTATAAAAGAAGCAAGAGGCAATGAAGATTTGTTTGTACTCACAGCAAGAGGTCCTAATGCTGAGACAGCTATATATGACTTCTTAAAAGCTGAAGGTTTAGAGTTTAAAAGAGAAAATATAGTAGGGCTTGGTAAGTCTCCTGGTGAAGCTAAAGCAAACTGGATAATAGATAAAGCGGCAGAAGGATATAATGATTTTTATTTTGCAGATGATGCTTATCAAAACGTTAAAGCTGTACAAGATGTGTTAAGTGTTATAGGTGTTAAATCTAAAGTTCAACAAGCTAAAATAAAACAATCTAAACAGCTTAGTGAAGATTTTAATAAACTACTAGAAGAATCAACGGGTGTAGAATTTTTCAAAGAGTATTCAGCTAACAAAGCTCAAACAATTGGAGCTAATAAAGGTAAATTTAAATTTTTTATACCTTATTCAGCTGAAGATTTAACTGGTCTATTGTATACAACTCTTGCTAAAGGAACTAAAGGTGACGCTCAAATGGCTTGGTATAAAGAAAATTTACTTGATCCTTACGCTAGAGCTATGGAAGGTTTAAGAGCTGCTAGAATAAATATGATGGATGATTTTAGACAATTAAAAAAATCTCTTGATGTTCCTAAAGATTTAAGAAAGAAAAATGATTCTGGATTTACAAATGAGCAAGCAGTTAGAGTTTATTTATGGAATAAGTCTGGCAAAACAATTCCTGGTTTATCTAATAGAGATTTAAAGGAATTATCAGATGCAATAGAAAATAATCCTAAATTAAAACTTTTTGCAGATCAACTACAAGCTTTAACTAAAGAAGAAGAGTATACTGATCCTACTAAGAGTTGGTTAGCTGGTAGTATTACTGGAGATTTAATAGATATAATAAATAAAGAAAAGAGATCTAAATTTTTAGCTGAATCTGGATATACCGACAATGTTAACGCTATGTTTTCTGAAGAAAACTTAAACAAGTTAGAAGCTTTATACGGTACTAAATATAGAGAAGCAATGGAAAATATACTAGCTAGGATGAAAGCTGGTAGAAATAGACTAGAGACAGGTAATAGATTAAGTAATCAAGTTTTAGATTATATAAACGGATCTGTTGGAGCTGTTATGTTCTTTAATACTAGATCAGCAGTTCTTCAAACAATATCTGCAGTAAACTTTATGAATTGGAGTTTTAATAATCCTATACAAGCTGGTAAAGCTTTTGCTAATCAAAAGCAGTATTGGAAAGATTTTACTATGTTAATGAACTCTACTTACCTTAGAGATAGACGTAACGGTTTAAGACTTAATATATCTGAATCTGAAATAGCTGATGCTGCTGCTACAAGCAAAAACAAAGCTAAAGCTGCAATAGCTTATATACTACAAAAAGGTTATTTGCCAACTCAATATGCTGATAGCTTTGCTATAGCTTCAGGTGGTGCTACTTTTTATAGAAATAGAGTTAATGATTTAGTTAAGCAAGGTATGGATCAAAAAGCAGCTGAAGAACAAGCTATGTTAGAGTGGCAAGAGACAGCAGAAATATCTCAACAGTCTTCTGATCCAAGTAAAATATCTGCTCAACAATCTAGTGATTTAGGTAGAATAATACTAGCGTGGGCAAACACACCTATGCAATATGCTAGAATACAAAAAAGAGCTATTCAAGATTTAGTAAATGGTAGAGGAGATGCTAAAACAAATATAAGTAAAATAGTGTATTACGGAGTTGCTCAAAATGTAATATTTAACATGTTACAACAAGCTACTTTTGCTTTAGGTTTTGGAGATGATGAAGATGAAATGACAGATAAAGAGCTAGAAGCTTACGAAAAAGATAAAGGTAAAAAATACTTTAAAGTTCTTAACAGTATGTTAGATTCTACTTTAAGAGGTTTAGGTATTGGTGGAGCTGCAGTATCTGTAGGTAAAAACTTTTTATTAGATATTTATGAAAGATCTGGAAGAAAAAGGCCTGAGTATGTTGACTCTGTTTGGGAATTTACTAAGTTGTCTCCACCTATATATTCTAAAATATCTAAATTAAAAAATGCCGCTTGGAACTTTGATAATAAAAAAAGAAGAAAGATGATGACCACAGAGGGATTTGCATTAACTAATCCTGCTTATGAAGCTAGTGCTAAAGTTATAACTGCAATTACTAACGTTCCTCTAGATAGAGTATTAAATAAATTTAATAATATACAAGGATCTTTAGATGAAGATAACGATATGTGGCAAAGAATAGCTATGTTAGGTGGTTGGCCTGAGTGGCAGTTAAAAACTTCTAAACAGAAGTTAGAAGATCAAGAAAAAATATATGAACAAGAACCTAATAAGTATAATGCTTGGGAACAAATAAGTATATTAAAACAGTATAATTTAAAGCAGTATGAATTAAGTAAGCTTAAAAACGAAGAAGATAGAGTTAAGAAGATATTAGAATTACAAAAATCTAAAAATAAAGTTTTTAAACCTTTAGATTCTGACAAGCCTTGGGAAGTAAAGATGAAAGAAAAGATGAAGAAAGAAGGTAAGACAGATGAAGAAATAAAAGAAGCAATTAAAGCTAAAAAAGAAAAAGATAAAAAGAAACTCAAAATAAAAAGTCCAAAGTTTAGAAAATTAAAAATCCAAATATAGGGAACAAAAAAAAACTGGGCACCATACCCAAAAGTTCCTGTAACCAAAAAGGGGAAGTCGTAATGACCTCCCCTTTTATTATTTTAACTGTTACAGTATTCGCAAATACCGCCTAGACATAATGGACACATCATACCTTATATTTTAATAGTTATACCTATTGACACTATAAAAGCGCCGCTTGCTATCGCAAGTGTGTTTGCATTAAAGTTTGGCTTTTGTTTATGCCAAATCATATTAGTACCAGCCATTGTCATCATACCAATACCTCCTATAATTGCTAATCGTTTCATGTTATTTCACACGCGCCTCCTGCGCAAGCTAATTCACCTGAAAGATCTGTTTCATCTTCAGTCTCTGATATTCTAGTTAAATCAACATTTTTTAAATGTTTCATAGCCATATCGTAGTTAACTTTACTTATATCTTCAAATGGAGCTTGAGTGTAAGTTCCGCCATCGTATGGTAATACAGATAATCCATTGTAATGATCTCTATTTTCCCACATCCATTTACCAGCTTGATCCCACTCATCTTGCCTTAAACTAACAGTAGCAGATACATTGTGAGTGTTAGAGCCTTTCCTATGGCCAGGTTTAACCCACTCTGTAGCTACTTTCTTTATACGTTCAAGTAGATCAAATGGTGACTCAGTTCTAAGTATAGAACCTTTAGGAGCTTTTTGTGGTATGCTAATTACTGCAGTATCATGAGGTCTGAAAAACTCATCTTCAATTAATTCAGGATGATTAGCTGCTAAATACTTATACATAGATTCATTTTTACCAACTCTGATTCTACGCGTATAATAATCTGCATGCCACGCATGAATACCCGAAGAAGTTCCTAATGCCAGAGATGTCGTCCCAGCAGGCTTCACGGTTGTACATCTTGCAGCTGGGTTAATACCAATTAACTTAGCTGTCTTTGTATTCTCTCTTTTTACTATACTTGCAGCGGCCTTCATATCCAACTGCAGCACAGCGGCACTCCCTATCCCGGTCATTGATACACCGATAAGGGCGTCCTTCTCTGTCGTTTCTCTCCATACATCTCTTAAATAATGAAAGTCAGTATAGCCTGCTTGTAGTGTGCCTATAAAGCTTGCTTTTCTAACTCTATCGTTAAAGTCTTCTTGTGATTCAAGATCACTAGCATTTACCTCACATAAGTTACAAAACTGAAAAGGTCTTAATGCTATTTCACAGCAAGGGTTTGTGCCCCAGTCTTTGTCGTTGTTAAGATAAATACCTGGTTCACCTGATCCTGATAGCTCTACACGTTTCCATAAATCCATAAAGAACTCTTTAGTTACTTTATGTCTCATTAGAACAGCAGAATTATTTGATCTACCTCTTTGTGGATCTGTCTCCCACCAATTACCAGACTTAGCCGAGATCATCTCATCGTCACCTGCAGAAAACAAACTAATTAAAGCTGCTCTACGTATACCGCCTGCTAATACAGCATCAGCAATATGGCAAACAATATCATGTGCTTCTAAAGTTGTTAATGGTGTTCCATCTTCTTTACCATCAAATATACCTTTAATTTTAAGTATACACTCTTTTAATGGTTGTGGTCCTGGTGCTTTACCTCCAGACGTTACTAATTGAGCTCCCTTTGGTCTAATATCAGAAAAATCAAACTGTACGCTAGATGATCTCTTATTACCCATATAAGACTTCATAAGAACTTTTATAGCATCAGCCCATCCTTCAATACTATCACCTATTAAAAACCTTCTAGTTCTTTTAACATAAGGCTTATTAACTATAGGTAATTTAGCTACGTGGTGTTGCTGTACAGAGTAACCTACTCCGGTTCCACCTAATAATAAAAACATTATTTCATGAAAACACTCAACGCTATCAATAGGTAGATAAGCACAATTATAGACTCTATTAGGCGAGATCTCAATCGGTTTACCTCCGAACTGTAGCGAACGCATACTTGGTAAAATTTTCTTTTCATATACTAATTTATAAGCTTCTTCAATTTGATCAGTCAAAGCAGGATATTTTTTAATATGCATGTTTTTATTTCTTGTAACTAACTCGGCCCAAGTCTCTCTACGGTTTAACTCAGGTACAAACTTAGCGTACTTCATATAAACTGTTATATCACTTAGTATCTTGTTGCTTAACTCCATCTTTGTTTTCTTTTTTTAATTCGTCAGATTCTTTTTTTAAGAACTCTATAGCCTTATCATAACCTGGCATTAATTTTACAGTTTCTAAAGTACCCATTGCAGCGGTACTAAGTATATTCATTTCATTTATCATTTGTTGCACAACTCTAGTTAATGCCGCAATTTTATTCTGCATCTCTAGCAGAGTACTTTCTTTCATCTTCCTTGTCCTTTGTATTTCTTTTTATATAATTTACTAGATGTAGAACTAGATGTTTTAGTCTTAGCATGTACACCTTTTCTTCTAACTTTTATTTTTTCTAGTTTAGCGCTTATCTGTTGACGTGCCATATTTTTCTGAGTATTTTATTAAATCTTTATATTTTAAATAACCTTTAGATTGTATGCTCCAGTCTATAAACTTTTGCAGTTGTCTTTCAGCGTATTTTCTTCGGGCTAAGTCTTTCTTTTCCCAAGAATTAAGTTCACGGTTTCTTCGCATTCCTTTTGATTTTGAGGTTTGTATAACGTAACTTTCGGTAAGTGTTTGTGTACATAAGCTTTAAATAACTTCCAGCGTATGGGAAAAGATTCATTAGCACGTCCTTTGCATTCAATGATGAAGCCATCTCCCACAAAATCTGGAGTATACTTGATATTAAGTATTTTTTTATTACCTCGATTACGGTATTCACCTTTTCCATTACTTTGTCTTTCATAAGCTTCTTGTTGGAAGTCAAAAGAAGGGACAAGCTCGTAAGTTTGCCCCTCATATTTTGCTTTTATCTTAGCTTTTTTAAGAGCTATGTACATGTGTTTTTCTAAACCTGATGCAAATTGTATGCCATCATGTTTAACTTTTTTAGATCTTACCGGACCTTTCTTACGTTTAAACCGGCGCGACATGATCGTCCCAGTCTAATTGCGCAGATGAAGCGTGTGAAGGATGTGGTGGTCTAAAAGTTTCTGGCAAAGGCTTGTTAACACCTAAGATGTTTTCTCTACCATCTTCAGTTAACTCTTCTTTAGCAGCTTGAATATAAAGTATTGCATCCATTAACTCTTCTTGTACATCATTTAAATAACCAGCCAGATCTTTATGTCCACCAGTTCTTTCATCGTGTAATGTTCTACCATACTTAGCATAACCAACATCAGAACGTTTAACGAACTTATCGCAGACTCTTTCTACGACAGGATCTCTGAATAATATAGTCTTACTTTTCATCTTTAACAAATGTTCCGTTAACCATTTTACCAGTACGTTTTGATATTACCTTGTATGCTGTGTCAATACACTCTTCAATAGTTGTACCGCCAAGATGAGCCATATTAGTTAATACGACTACCATATCACCTATAGCATCAACAAACTCTTCATTATCATTTTTAAGTACAGCTCTACCTAATTCACCAGCTTCTTCCATTAATTTACAAAACTGTGTTTTAGTATCTCCTTTAGTATATAAGCCTCTTTCGCCTGCCCAGTCTCTTATCTTTTGAAACCTAGTAGCTTCATTAGCTATAATAGGATCTACACTATCGTATCTCCAGTTGCCATTAGCTTTTGCTCTTTTATTGATAGTATCATAATAAGCTTGATAAGCATCTTCGCCAAATGGAAATTTACTTGTTTTAAAATATTTAGCAAATGCTTTATTGTATATATAACATCTCTCCATTGTATATTGAGATGTTGTTACATTATTCATTATCCACCTTATAGTATCATTGTTTATCTCAAACTTTCCGTGAGATGTTAACCAAGTTTTACCCATGTTGTCTAATAACCTGCCTTTTAATTTAGTTACTGGCACTGGAAATGTGGAGGTCTGCTCTGTCGCGTTTATATGCATTGTATTTGATTTTATTTTATTAATATATAGATCTTTATATTTTTGTCTATCAACTCGGTAACCGTAAGACTGTTGAAGTTCTAACTCGCGGTCAGATATATAATCTATATCTGTACTTTGTTCTAGAACTTCTACTTCGTCTAAGCTGTAACCTTGTTGGTCTACGACTCTGGATATAAGATCACGTGTAACACCTATTTTTTTACCCGGTATATGGTATAAATAATAATTAATTTTATCCATAAGTTCTAGCTCTTGATGTTAACACATTTTGTTCAGGTAATTTATCATTATATATGTGTAAGTTGTGTGCAAAATGATAGTATGTACCTATATCATATCCTGTTCTTTCTGATACTAACTCTTGTAGTTTGCTGAAACAATATTGATCATTGCAAAAGCCATACCATAAATCATTAGACCGCATTACAACACACATATTTATTTTGCCTTTTAAAACTGTAAATTGTACAGCATAAGTACAAGGCGTGTCGTATTTATACTTAGATATTTCTTTACCATCATATATAGATATTGTGGCTTGTCTAGTATCGGGATTTTCTTTTAACTGTGCTACAACTTTATCTAGCTGCCAGCCTCTTTCCCATTGCCAACCATAGTTAGAGTTGACATTACCATTACCATCAGACATACGTTGCCATATCTGAGGTATCTTACCGTATATTTCACCAAGCTTAGCAGTTGATCTATCACCTGATAAGTACCATTGCCATTCAGCTTCGGCATATTCCAAATTGAACTCACGTTTTTCATTGTCTATCATGCGTTCAAATGGTCTTTCAATAGTAAAGCCTTGATTAAACATAGCTTTAGTACCTGCAAAGT
>Ga0181406_1000036_pt1 | contig 45916 bp, 50 predicted proteins | sample 29SPOviralmetaG_FD_130135 | JGI IMG/M metagenome (GOLD analysis project Ga0181406, IMG submission 130135) | Marine viral communities from the oligotrophic San Pedro Time Series (SPOT) site, San Pedro Channel, CA, USA - 29 SPOT_SRF_2011-12-20 | ecosystem: Environmental > Aquatic > Marine > Strait... | reverse complement strand
TGTAGGTATGAGTCGTGGAAATCCCGATTTTGTTGATGCTGAAAATATGGAATCGTCTTATCAAGAAGTTCAAAAACCTAAACGACCAGAAATGAGAGGACCTAATGACCTACGAGATATTCTAGCAGGACTTAAAACAAAAAAAATTAATTTAAAAGAAGAAAAGGCAGGCAGTGTTGCCAGTGTGCATGAAATTCAAGAATTAAATAAAACAGATTTATCAAAACCAAAAAAGAGTAGAAGAAAAAAATCCGATAAAAATACTGTTCATTTACAAATCTAATTCTAAAATAGTATTTAAATTTATTATATGAATTTAAATATATATGGTATTAGGCTTTATATTGTATGAAGCTGTTGATTTTGTATGGCATTTTGGAAAGATGACATATAATGGAAGTAAATACGTTTATGATTGGTATTATGAAATACCAAGTGCTGATGAAATAGAAATTGATAAATTAAAATTATTAGAGGAAAAAATTGTTCATTTAGAACACTTATTAGAAGATAAATTAGATGATAAATTAATGTTAAATAATAAGGGTTAATGTAATATTATTTACATATTTTTATGTAAAAAATATTTTAATTATATCTCAGTGTTTTTTTTTAAGTTTTGGGGAGAGAAATTATCGCTTCCGTCTCCTTCTCTTTGTTTTCCGTCTCTTATATCTTTTCCTTCTCTTTGTTTTCCGTCTCTTCTTTCCACCCATCATATCATCTTCAATAGGTCTAATATAATTATTTTCAACATTTTTTACAATAATATTGCTCTCTAACATGATGTCATAAGTAGGAGGATCTGTTTTTTTGATGGTTTTTATTTTACCGGGAACCAAGCCTTCCCATTTAAAATCCTTTGAAGCTACCATTACTTTTTGATTTTTTATAAAACCTTGTGTAACATCTATATCTTGTTGTATATCTTCTTCGCCAATGGTAGCATCAGGATAATCACAACTTTCTTTTTCTTGTTTTTTTGGAATATTAGCAGCTTCTTGTATTTTAATTAAACCATTTTGAGCATCATTTTTAATTTCATTTAAAATATTTAAAACCGTTTGTTTTTTTTCATCACAACCTAAAAAAAGTTTTCCATTGAATAAAATATCGCTTCCAATATCTTGTGCTTCTTTTCGTAATGTAACTTTTACAGTGACCCATAATTTATAATAAGGTGGATTTTTATCACATACTTCTTGATTTGTTAATATTTTTTTTTTCAAATCAACAAAAGCAACACTCATTATATAATATGTTCCGTCTGGTGCTATCAATTCATCTTTATTATATTCTTGGTAGCTATCAGATTCCCAAGCACTAATTACATCTGGTGTAAATTTTTTATTTCGCATAAATACCCTTTTCATTTCTCTTTGAATTTTATTGACAAGTATTGTATCTTTAACAATATTATATTCTTCTTGTTTTTTTACATTAAAATCTATTCTAGCTTTTGATCTCTTTGAACCTTCTTTTATATTCATATCTTTTAAATGTTTCATTAAGGCTTCTTTTCTCCAATTTACACATATAATTGATTTAAAATTAACAATTTTTTGTAATTCTTCTACATTACTAGTTTTTAAACCAGTTACCTGGTCTGGTTTTGAATAAGGAGTTTTTAAAAATTCTAAAGTATAAACAGGTGGAAATTTTGCAAGACCTCTTATATCTTTTCCTTGTTCTGCCATATCAGCGGCCGATAACGGCTTTAATACACTTTTAACAGTAGCTTTTAATCTATTATTAGCATGGTCTTGTCTGTTAAATCTTACTATATCTCCTGCTACAATTGGTTTTTTTTGTTTTTTTGCATTGAATCCTTCAATTTGTTTTCCTGTAAAAATAGAAACTTCTTCATTAGATAAATTAGTTTTATATTTCCAATTTATTTCATATGTTGTTGCATTTTTACATGATATATTTTTAGCTTCTTGTTTTTTTGTAAAGCCTTTTACAGAACCACTATTAGTCGTAGTTTCATCCATATTTATTGTTATAAATAATAGAGAAATTAAACTTATTATTTATACTATTAACAATGTTATTTTCGATGCAAATTTCTTAAATTTTCGCGCTTTTTTTCAATTTTTTTTGCTTTTTCTAAAATCTCTTTAGCTTTAGCTATTTCATCTGGTGTAACTTTACCGTCACCATTTAAGTCCAATACTTCTTCGAATTGACGTAAATGTTTAGGTATAATACACCATGAACTTTCTTCGTTAAATAAATATGCTGTTAAAACGTGAAATACTGCTGTAATAGCTAGCGCAATTAGTATATCTTTTGTTCCCATCCATGCGATAGCGAAAATCAACATTTGTCTAGCTAAATTATTACGCAGATAAGCTTCTTGACTTTTGCTTATTTTAATAGTTATATATTTTGAACCAATATTTAATAAAATCATTACTAAACCCGCAAAAAATTTGCTATTATTTAATGAACTTAGACTATGTGCTAATTTTCCAAAAAATGTATTAGGAACAATAGTTTTTTCTTTTTTTCCTTTTTTTACCATACTATTAATATTTGTACATATTTTTTTTACCTACAAATATTACATTGTCCCATCAACTCTAGCAGCAGTTGCTTTAACCTTATTTTTTTCAGCATTAATTTTTAAATCTCTATCCAAATCTGTTCTGTTTCTAAAATTAATTCCTTTTGGAACAGTATTTACTTCTTCCAAATCATTTAATTTAATATGATCGCTACTGGAAAAATTCTTAAATGTTTCTTTAGTATCTTTCTCTTCTTCTTCTTCTTTTTCTTCTTCTTTCTTCTTCTTTTTATTTGTTACTTTACCTTTTTTATCATCAGAATCACTCACTGTTTCTTTTTTTTTCTTTTTTTTTCCACCAGTCGCACCTTCTCTTGTAGCAGCAATTGTTATTGAAAATCCCTCTTGTTTTCTATGAATTAATATAATAAATATTAAAGCTGCTAATATACCTGAAGTGTTACCAAATTTATATAATAAAAATATAACACCCCCTAATAAAGCTAATTTACCTAAAGTATTATTTACTATATCATTTAAAAATGATGGTGTTTCATACATGAAGATAATTAATAATGCTAATAAACTAAGATCAACATATTGTTTCATTCTATATACATAAATAAATATATATTTTTCAGTTTATTAAAATAAATTATAATCTATATTTTTTATAAGAATGGCAAGTCAATTAGGATATTCAGAATGGAATAAAAATGAATCAAATATTACTACTAAAACTAAAAATAGAAGAAATAAAACATTAAAAAAGAGAGGTGGTTTAGATAATGACAAGGTTGAAAGTTTCCTAAACTCTATGAATAATGAAACAGAAGCATTAGGAGGAGATTTGGATGAAAATAATTTAGCGGATTTTGAACCAACTAAAAAACATTTTAGGCCCCCACCAAATGCTGAATTAACTAAAGTGCCTAATAATGGCATCGATAACAGTAAATTACCTGATGGAGCTACAATACCTGAATTACCAGAAGAGTTGAAAAAACAAGGACCTCCAAATGAAGATATAGCTGTTACACCTGAAGGTTTTGAACAAATGAAATCAAAATATAGTGCTAAGAACTATAATGATAATTATATACCATACTTTAATAATCCTTCCAATAATGCTGTTTATAATAACAGAGATGATCTTATGAAAAAATTGAATTATTTGATTCATATGATGGAAGATCAAAAAGATGAAAAAACACAAAATGTAACAGAAGAACTTGTTTTATATTTATTTTTAGGAGTTTTTATGATATTTACTATTGATAGTTTTGCGAGAGCTAGTAAATACACTAGATAAAATGAAAAGACTCAATCTTAATTAATACATAAAACATCATAACTTAGTAAAGGTCTTTCCGCATAGTTATATAAATAATAAGATGTTACTGACTTAAATTTAGGGGTATATTTATCCATCAAAAAATTCAATATAAAATTGTTATCTGAAGTATCTTCTATTAAAATAATATCATGAGGTATTACTTTATTAATTTTATTCAAACTGTTAAGAAAACCTTTAACAAAAATTTCTTTTTCAACCAAACTGTATGACGCCGATAATTCAAAACTATCCAATGAATCATATTTAGTATAAAGATTTCTAAAAACATAAAATCCAACAGGTTTTTTTTCATACATTAACATGTAAATATGTAGATGATTTTTATTTATTAAATGAATTATATTACCTATATAAGGTGTTATTACACATTTATATTTATTTCTACTTGATTGTAATAATTCAACAAATAAATGACTATTTTGTGAAGTCATTTTTAATGTATAAATATAAGGTTCTTCAAATTCAATATTTTTCTTCCAATATTTCGTATAATAAGCATATGTTTGATAAACTGTTAAAGGAACAATAGATGTTGTATTTCCTTCTCTTTTAAATAAAAAAACTATATTATTATGTTTAAATCTACTATTTGCATAATGAGAATATATGGTAATAGGTGCTATACCTTTCTTTCTTTCTTTTTGATGAACGCATAAATAATCAACATAATATAAAGAAAAATGTTTTTTGTTTATCATGATATCTAATGGTCTGGTTGTCATAACAGAAATTAAATCTTTTTTTGCGAAATTGTTTTTATAGAATAATGATATAAATGATTTATTATTATGCGAATAGAAATAATCCATTATAGCATTTTGTGAAGGATCAAAATGTTCATGATTATTAGGCATAAAATTTTCTCTTATAAAATGAAAAAAATCACTTTTATCTTTTTCAGTTAATTCATTAAATTCATAAAAACGAATATCAGATTTATAATATTTATTTATTTCAGGTTTATCATGTTGAATAATACCTGGAGGGTCATACCAATAAAATAAATTATGGAAATGAAATACAGGTTGTCTAGACCAAAAAGGATATTTTATTTTATAAAAAAAATATATTAATAACAATAATGCTGAAATTATTAATAAGATATATAAAATCATATTAATAATAATGATAAATTTAAATAAAACATTTAACTTATTTTTTTCTAGTGCGATGTTCTTTTCTAAATTTCCTTTTTCTTAATCTACTCCATCTAACAACAGCACTTAAAACCATTTTAGAAATAGGGTCACCACCTCTTCTTTTTCTTCTTCGCCTTCTTCCTCCGTTTTTTTTTCTACCATAACTCCTTTTCTTATTTTTATATGTATTACCACCTCTTTTATTACGTCTTTTATTATTTTTTCGTGTTCTTCGCATTATATATATTATATAAAGATTTTTAATAATATATATACATTTAATCTGGTTTTTGCAATAAGTATAAATATTGGTATTCATACGCACAATTAACTAAATCTATTCTACCTTTCATCATAAAACCGACATCTCTGGCTTTTTTTAATATATCTTTTTGTTTTTCCATATATAATCTATGTTCATTACGTCTCACGTGTCTTGTACTATCATCAATAAATGTTTCCACAAATGTAGCATCATCACTATTTTTTGGTAAATCGAAATTTGCTTTATAAGTAAAATTTTCGAATTTTACAACAGAATTTGTAATTCTTTTTTTAGCAAATTTTTGAGGAGATACAATTAATAAAGGGTCTGCCGATTGTAATATTGGATCAAACATACTTCTATTTACTAAATGTAAAACAAGCATACCTCCGGGTTTTAACCAATCATAAACATTTTTAAAATATAATGATTTTTGTTCAATATAGTAAATAGTAAAATATAAAGTAAGAACATGTGTAAAAGTCCCTGGTCTATAAATCATAGATGATAATACATCACCTTTTTTAAATTTAGCTTTAGGATATCTTTTTTTTGCTAATTTTACCATAGATTCAGATTTATCAAGACCCTGAACATTTACACCCTTTTCTCTATAATATTCGACGTGATGACCTAAACCACAACCGACATCTAAAACTTTACTTTTAGAGTCAATATCAGCAACTTTATCTAATTCAGTAACTTCATAATTGTTTTTATTTGGATCAAATATTAATTCATTATAAACTTCACAATAAAAATCATCAAAAAGATTATCATTTTCTTTTGTTACAAATTTCTTTTTTTGCTCGAAGCCTTCTAATTTTGGTTGATTTTTATTTACAAAAGTTGTAATAACTAATACTACTAGTATAACAATTACTAATTTAAACCAAATACTAGATTTTTTCAACATATTTTGAAGCTTTTTCATTGTTTTCATTATATTCATATCTATATGTATTAATGGTATTTTTTTTATGTAAAAATTTATATAAATGAATCCAAATGATATTAATGATAAACGTATGCAAAAAGAATTTAAAGGCATCACTTTTTCTAATTTTAAAAAAAGTGAAGCCAAAAAAGAATTACTAAATCATTTGTTTTTGGGGAAAATTGAAGAAAGTTGTTATTGGTCCGGAGAATTTATTTGCGCTGGACACTTTTTAGACATATGGGATATTTTGTTTTTATTTGTAAGCAAACATATACATTTAGGTAATCCTAAATTACCTACATATATGGATTTAAGATTTACCGATTTTAAAAATATAGTAAATGGTGGGTATATGGGAAATGAATTAAAGATGAGAAATAGTAATAAAATTAGAAGATTGTTTTGTGAAGTTATATGTGTTTTATGTTTATCTAATAAAAAAAGCTCTTTTGATGTTCCGAAAATAAAAGATGCCGAATTTATGGCAACTAATATATCATATAAATTAAAAGCGGATAATGTTAGTTATGCTCAGGCTGTTTTCAGAAAAGATGATCCAAATGAATTATTTATATCAATTAATGAATTAGCATGGAATATTTCAGAAAAAGGTAAAAATGCAACGGATGCTTATTATTGGATAGAATGGATATTAGGTTATGAAAAAAAAATGAAACAAAATGGAAAAAAAACAATAGCTTCATCAAGAAATTATGCTGTTGAAAAAAAATATAAAACTGATATTGTATGGTTAATATGGAATATAATTCAACAAGAATCTTTAAAAAAAAGTAAAGCTGTTGAAAAAATAATAGATTCTTTAATAAACTTATTTTGCATACGTTATCAACCCGGTTACAAACAGCGTAGAAAATCCATTATTTATTTTGCAATCGCGTTATTAACAGAACCTTTTGAAAAAAAAATACCTTTGTTAAATAATAAAGGTGTTATAGAAAAAGTTACAGGTAAAATAGATGTTATCTATAGACAAATAAAAAAAAATGAAGTTACACCTGATACAGACTATTTATTTAAAGGTTTTGATTCAGGTAATTTAGAGAAAACTATTAGTAAATTAGAAAAAATGAGTTCATTAACTAATATGGTGCCTAGAAACAAATAATTGTTTTTTTCTTTAGTTAATGTATAATGCCTCAACCTTCAAATATTCGATTGCGTGCAGCAAAAAACTTAAGAGATACAGGTGGTGGTCCAATGAAATCTGGTTCCGTCCCAAGAGTTGGTAAATCATTACATTCATTTTTATTATTACCAAGAACTGGTGAGAAAAATTGTGGTTGTAAAACTTTTGCATTAAAACTCAACTAATTAAATCATTATTTAGGGATTTGTATAATATATAACGCGTAATATATATTATATGTATATGTATGAATTAAACCAATTATAATATTAATAGTTTGTATATGAGTGAAAATATAAAAGTAACTGAAGTAAAAGTTAAAACACCTGATATAGGTATTGCAACACCTGAAATAGCGAATTCAATACGACAAAACGCTTATTCTAATGAAGCCGTAGAAGAGAATTCGATGCATGTTATTAAAATCTTCTTATTATGTGTATTTATCGTTTTATTATTATATAATTTATATCAATTTGTAATTGGTGAAGAAACATTAATTGAAAAATTAATGAAATTAGTTACAGGAGAAAAAAAAGAAGAAAAAAAACCAAAACCAGCAAAAAATACTGTATCAGGAGTGGAATTAAAAAAGAAATCGAAAAAAAAGAAGAATGACGAAATAAATATGGATGTTAAAGAATTAGCTTTGTTAGATAAACTATCTAAAATTCCACAAAGTCAATTAGATAAAGCTTTGGAAGTTCAAGATTCAGATAAACCCGAAAATCAAACAATTCCTTCCCCTGATTTATCTAACGAAAGTGATATACAAATGGTAAAAAAAACAGGCTATTGTTATATTGGTTCCGATAATGGTACAAGACATTGCGTAAGTGTTAAAACAAAAGATAAATGTATGTCTGGTGAAGTATTTCCATCAATGGATTTATGTATTAATCCAAATTTAAGATCATAATTACATATTATAAGTGTTAATATGTAATTTAATTATCAAAATACCATCTTAAAGATAAATATGGTGGGAAGTTTTGGTCTTCTTTATCTGCTTTCAGGTTAGGTCCTTTTCTATTTATTTCATGAATTTCAGCACCAGAAAGGGAATAATTAAAATATCTTAATGCTGAAATTTGACCTTGAAAACCTTCATTTTGTGTAACAAAAACATTACCATAATTTTGTTTTGGTGGTGCGGATAATCTATGTCTAGAGGCTAAGTTACCATTCACAAAAACATCCATATCACGATTTTGTAATCTTATAGCTAAATGAAACCATTTATTAATAGGAACATTATCAATAACAATATTTTCTAAAATATGTTTGTATGTATTTTGATAGATATGAATTTTATTAGAATTTTCATCTAAAAATACACCAGGTGACATATTTGGCCATGGCATTTCACCTACATTAATACTTTCATGAGGCGGATTAGGGTCTTTTAATATGTTACTTGAAGCGTTTGGAGGCGTATTTTGTCCAAAAGCACTACCTTTATGGAAAACGTGTTTCTTTTTACCACGAACTGAAAGATTTTCTATATTTAACCATAAGGAATATGTATATGTTAAACCTTCTTTCTGATTTTTAGACCGCATTAAAGTAACAGAATCTAATATTCTTGGGTCTTGTCCTACAACTTTTGCTTTACGACCTGATCTTAATCCCGGAAATAAAAATGGATCTGGTTTTGCACCAAATATAAAATTTAATATCTGTGTTCCTAAACGTAATAACGCTATAAATACAAGAACAATGACAATTAAAAAACAAAATTTGGCTACTAAAGAATTTGATTGTAAAAATTCAGTAGCACCCGATACTAATTTATTATTCCTAAATGCATTGATTCCACTTTCTAAATTTCCTTTGGCAGAACCCAATGCACTACCAATATCTTTCATAGGATTTAATGATTGTGTCCCCGTTGCTGGAGCTGGAGCAGCGATTGGAACAGATGGTGCTAAATTTGGTTGTTGATTTGACATTATCTATATATATACTTATATAGATAATTTAGATTGTAAGACCACTTACTTCTTTATCATCTTGTAAAAATGCTATTTTCAAATTAAATTTACTCATCATTTCACCTGCTGCGCCACCTTCTCCAAATCCAGCTTTATATCGTTCATACACTTCTCTAGGGTTTAAACTTCTGTCGAAATATTCTAATTTTGTCATATGACCAGCAAATCCAGTATTAGTAGTAGTTGTAATATTAACGTCTTTTTCTAACGGACATACATGTATTTTTGCATCTTCAATGCCGGCGGTAAAAGGCATATTTGGTAAAACAGATGTTTTTACTAATTTACCATCTAAATAAATATCCACTGTTCTTCCACCTGTAGTTACTACAAGATGTGTCCATTTTTGTAAAGGTATGTCGTCCAATATTAATAGTGTATCTTTACCATTATCAGGGGAATCTCCTTGATGCGATACAATTACTTCTAAATTATTAGTGGAACCCGCCAAACCAATATATGGATATGAACTATCTCCGTCTTTTGCTCTTACTACAATAGGTTTTTGAACACCAAATCTATAATTATAATTAGAAACATAAATCCAAAATGAATAAGAATAATCAGAACTTAATCCACCACCCGGTAAATCTTTGGCATTAAAGTTAGTGTAACTTTTGGCATTATGTGCTGAAAAAAGTTGATGCGTTGATGTATCTTTAAATAGTGTCAAATAAACTAAATATAATACAATGATAACTCCAACAATTAATAATACGTTTTTAAAGTCCATAATATAATATACATTTAGAAATTATTCAAATGCATATTAAAGTATTGGAGGGTCTTTATCTTTATAAGCCTCATAATTTGCAACTATTTGGTTTTTTGTTAAATGTGATGCAAAATGAACTACATTACATATTCCACCTCTCACACCATTTTTTTGACCTATTTTCATACTTAACGTATTAGGCATAATATTAACTATTTGAGGTAATGTTTTAACTAATTCTCCATCCATAAATATATCTAAATGACCACCATCATAATTTATTACTAAATTAATCCATTTTTGAAGCAGTATATTTTTAATTATTATTGGTTTATTATCTTTTGTATTTATTTCTAAAGAATTGTTATTTGTATTATAAGAAATTGAAAATGAATTATTAGACCATTGTAATATGTTTTTGCTTTTATTTTTTCCTAAATAAAAATTTGGCGATTGAGCATGAATAAATATCCAACTCGATATAGCAAAGTCGTAATTAAATCCTCCATCATATTCACTAACTGGTAATTCATTTATTTCACCTTTAGAATCTGTTATTTTTCTAGGAAATCGTGCTCTTGGATACTTTCCACCGGGTGGATTAAATTTTCTTTGTAATGTTTTAGGACCACGTAAAAGCACTACTGTTTTTGGATGTCCATCTTCTTTTCCTATTCTAGATTCTAATAATTTTATTTTTTCATTATTTGCTTGAATTTTACGCTGAAGCGTATCTATATTTTTTCCATTTTGCTGAACATATCCTACCAACTCTTCTACCTTAGAATATTTACCATTTGATAACGTACCCAAAAAAGCTTTTAATGAACCAACTTCGACCGTAAATTTATTATAATAATCAGCTTTCGCTTCACTATTAAATTTAAAAGGACCTGTAGTGTAAATGGCATTATAAGCATCTCTATGTGTCCCGGGATATAATTCCCGATCTTCTGGCGAGCAGTTAGTGCAAGCTTTAGTTTCTAAATAACCCTTTGCTAATGCATCTTCCCATAAAATATCTATTAATTTATTTTCTAATTCTTCTCTTTTTGGTTGTGTAGATTTGACTAAGGTTAATTTATCTATCTCACCGTCGATGTTTTCAATTTTTTTAGTTATGTTTTTATTTGGCTTAACAGGAAGTTCAGCGTCTCTTTGAGCTTGATTTTCAGCTCGTTGTTCATTTTGTAATTTAATTTTTTCTTCTTTTAATTTTTGAATTTCTCCATTATAATAATCTTCACCTACCCATAACATATCATTCAGTATTTGTGTCCAGGCGTCACCTATAGGTAAATTTCCGGGTTTTAAAGGTAAATTTTTTGGATCATCAGAATTTTTAATATCATTAATTTCTTGTCTTAATTTTTTATTTGTTTCTTGAATAATAGCAATTTCTTGTTTAAATCGAACACCGCCATTTTTCATATCTTTACTATGAACATTTAAATAAGCCGATTTCGATATTAAAGGTCCAATGATATATACTACAATAAATATTAATTCAAACAATAATATCCACCATGCTATTTTTGGAGTATGTTTTAATTCTTTATAAATAGATTCTGTAAATTCTAAAATGAAACAAGGTATTAAAAATAATACATGATAAATTAAACTAAATAATTTGTTATTTAATAAATATTTTATAAAAGGAACTTTTTTTAAATAAGAATATGCTATTAAACCAATAATTGTAATTCCTAACCAAGTGATTATAGTATTAGCATATTTTGCTCCATCTTTTGTTGTTGTTATAAAGAATAAAGCAATTCCTAATATTGCCAATGAAACAATAGCGATTGATGCTATTTTTATATAATTTAAAGTATTATTTAATAACCAAGAACGTTGTTCTTCAAATTTTTTCTCATGACTACTGCCTTCCCAATCAAAAGATTGTTTTAATTGGTCCACGCTTTTTGTTTTTCGTGTAGTAAATAATAAAACACTTTTAAATAAGAAAAATAATGTTATCCCGACAGCCACATATGTCAAAATTTTTCCATATATAGAAGGAAATTTATCTGGATTTAAGGTCATATAACCTGAAAAACATAACATGGCTAATGTAGCAGTAATAACAATTGTTGATAATCTATTATGAGTATTCCATGCTTGACCTATATAATTACTTTCTTTTGGATCTTCTTTGGGAAAATGTTGCTTAGCATCAACAGGTAGGAAAAAGAAAATAAATCTTTTTATTTTATTAAATATAAAAATAAATGGAGCTAATAACATTTTAAAAAATACTACTATTTGTTCTCCAAATGTTTTGCTAGCTAATTTACCACCTTTCAATATAGCTAAACCTATTGATACTAAAATAACTATTATTATAGTCCAAAGAATAATACTTCCTATTTTACTACTATCTAAATTTTTATTATTTAAATTCATATATTTATTTATAATTGATTCCCCTATTTCATCCGTCTCACTCATTTATATTAAATTTATATTTTTTTATTATAAATTATTCATGAATCCTTTTTTGGCATGACATGGCCTACAAACAGCAGCTAAATTGGTAATATGATTCGAACCACCATCTTGTAACTCAACTTTATGATCAACTTCATAAGTATAATCTAATTGATTATCGCAATAAGCACATTTCCAATTTTGCTGACTAGCGATATATTTTTTTTTAGATTCACTAACAGAACGTTTGTTTCCATTATTACCTGAACCTACCATTCTTTTCATTTGTGGTGTGATATATTGTTGTGTATTTTTAAATGATTCTAATTTACTATTAACACTAGTAAAATCAAAAATAGGTGTTAATAAATCACCAGCATTACTATCAATTGGTAAAAATTTAACTAACTCAGATGCATTTGATAACATTCCCCTTGATTCATTAGGATGCTTTTTCATAAACATATATAAAGATATACCAACAAACGCGTATAATATCATTTTATAATATTTTTTTCCTGATAATAACCATGCTGTATATTTACCATCATGGTAAGTATCAAATATTAAAAAAGCAGTTATTATAAATACCCATTTATCTATTCCCATATATATGTTTAAAAGATAATTGTTTTGTTATATACTAAGTTTAAGATAACGTCTTTTATTTTTTTTTGTCATCTTTTTAAATTTCATTGTTTTTCTTAATTTATATCTAGTTTTCTTTTTACGTTTTTTCATTTTTTTTAAAGGATAACGTTTTTTCATCTTAATAACATGATCTTTCAATTCCTGTATTGTCATTACATGAAATGGTTTTATAGGAAAATATTTATTTTTCATTGCTTATTATTATAAACATAATATAATGCAACTATTAACGTAGAAATGACACCTATATAAATATATTTTTTCTTTTTTCTGAATAATTCTTCTGCTATTAATTCTTTTGGTTTATATTCATTGTAATAATTTTCTAAACTTTCGTAAAATGTTTCTTGCGGTAATTCCATTATTTCACTTAGTTTATTTATAATAAAATGATTCCATTTCATAAAAGCCTGTCTAGAATCTAAATAAGGACGAACTGGATATTTATCTAATAAATCTAAAAATGTTTTTCCCATAGGACTAATAGGAAAAAATACAGGTAAGTTATTTATTAACTGATAGTATTTTTTTATAGTTACTTCATTCGGCTTAACCGGATATTGAACAGCTATAGTCCATAATGTAAATTTTAAATGTGGAAACCATACAAATGGATTTGGTTTCATTTATATGAATTATTATATAAAAACAAAACGATTTTAACATATAAATGAAAAATTATCAATTTTGTAATAATTGTGGCAAAACAGGTCATTTATATCATGCGTGTAAAAAACCTATTACTAGTTCAGGTATTATATGTATAAAAAAACAGTCAACTATAAATAAATATTTAATTATTTGTCGAAAAGATACATTAGGGTATGTTGATTTTGTTAGAGGCAAATATCCAATTTATAATTTTTCTTACATTCAAAATTTATTCAATGAAATGACGATACAAGAAAAGTATTTTTTATTAGAAAATGATTTCGATACTATTTGGAAAAAATTATGGGGTGATTTTTCTGGTTCGCAATATGCAACAGAAGAGAAAATTTCAAGAAATAAATTTAATTCTATTAAAGAAGGTATTACATTTTATAATAAAAAATATTTTAGTTTAAAGTTATTAATAGAAAATAGCAAAACAAATTGGTTAGAAGCAGAATGGGGATTTCCAAAAGGAAGACGAAATTATTTAGAAAATGATTTAGCTTGTGCTAAAAGAGAATTCAAAGAAGAAACTGGATTACAAGACGACGATTTTAATATTATTAAAAACATATTACCATATGATGAAATCTTCATGGGATCTAATTATAAATCTTATAAACATAAGTATTATTTAGCTTTAATAAACAAAAAAAATTGTAATATTGAAAATTTTCAGAAAAGTGAAGTTAGTAAAACTAAATGGGCTTCTCTAGAAGAATGTATTCAATTAATTAGACCATATAATTTAGAAAAGAAGGAAATAATAAAAAAAATAGATAAAACTTTAAATAATTATAGTATAATCTCATAATATATTAAATATGCCAAAGAAAGAACTTGATTGTCAATCCTTAATAAAACAAATGTGGAATTTTTTACAAAATAATGGAAAAAAATTATCAAATAAAAATTTACATAAATTAAATCAATGCATAGAAAAAGACAATATTGATACTATATCAAAAAATAGCGATTATGATAGTTTATATCCAAATATTGGTGATCCAAATTTTAATAATAAAATAGCAAATAAACAAGAATTTATAAATACAAAATATCCCGTTCGAAATAAAAAAGATTTTAAAAATATTGTAAATATAAGTAAAAGTATATGCAATAATACAGAATTTGAATTATCTGCTCATCAAATGTTTATTCGAAATTTTATGTCATTTCAAACACCTTATAATAGTTTATTATTATTTCATGGATTAGGAACTGGTAAAACATGTTCATCTATAACAGTCTGTGAAGAAATGAGAACATATTTTAATCAATTAAATATAAAGAAAAAAATTATGATTGTAGCACAACCAAATGTTCAAGAAAATTATAAAATTCAATTGTTTGATAAAACTAAGTTGAAAAATATAGATGGTTTATGGAATTTAAAATCATGTACTGGAAATAAATTTTTAAAAGAAATTAACCCAATGAATATGAAAGGTTTATCAAAAGATAAAGTTATACATCAAATTGAAAAAATTATTAAATCATCATATGAATTTATGGGACACCAACAGTTTGCTAACAAAATTGGAAAAATTATTGGGAAAAAGAAATTAAATATATCAGATGAACAACAAAAAAAGAAAAAAATAAAAGCTATACAATCCGAATTTTCTAATAGATTATTAGTAATTGATGAAGTTCATAATGTTAGAAATGTAGAAGGTTTAACAACAACAGCATTTAAATCAACATCTCAAAATTATTTAGATTTAGTTAAATACACCAATAATATGAAATTATTATTATTAACAGCAACACCTATGTTCAATGATCATACGGAAATTATATGGTTATTGAACTTAATGAATTTAAATGATAACAGATTTGAAATTAATGTAAATGAGATTTTTGACAAAGAAGGTAATTTTGTAGTAAAAAATGGTAAAGAGGTCGGTAAAGAATTATTAAAACAAAAAATGTATGGTTACGTTAGTTTTATACAGGGCGAAGACCCTTTTAATTTTCCTTTGAAATTATATCCTTCTATTTCATCAAAAAAATCATTTATTCATGATAAAGGATTAAGAAATATGATGAAAAATATGTTTAACTATCCAAATCTTCAATTAAATAATGCACCTATAAAAGAAGGTATTCAATATTTAGATTTATATGTAAATACTATTTCTGAATATCAAAAAAAGGTATATTTTACATATATAGAGCATTTAAAAGAAAAATATCCTAGTTTAAGAAAAGAAGCAAAGGGTATTCAATATACATTGTTAGGAGGTCCTTTACAATTACTCAATATAACTTATCCATTAAAAAAATTTGAGACTCAAAAAAGTAATTTTAAATCATTTGAAAGTATGTTTGGTGATAAAGGATTAAAAAATGTAATGAATAAACAAAAAAAATCTTATTCATACACTTATAAATCTGATATTGAAAAAGAATATGGTAGAATATTTTCATTAGGAGAAAATGGAACATTAAAAAAATATAGTCCAAAAATAGCTTCTATTATAGATATTATTAATAAATCTAATGGTATTATTATGATCTATTCTCAATTTATAGGTGGAGGTTGTGTTCCTTTGGCACTAGCATTAGAAGAAGCAGGATTTGGTAATTATATGATTGATAACTTATTAAATAGTAAAAAACAAAAAGATAAAAAATATATGATGATTACTGGTGATGCAAAATTATCACCAAAAAATAAAATACAAGAAGCTCTCACAAAATGCAATAGTATTGAAAATAAAGATGGTAATTTAATAAAAGTAATTATTATTTCAAAAGCGGGTTCTGAAGGCATTGATTTCAAAAATATAAGGCAAATCCATATATTAGAACCATGGTATAATTTAAATAGAATAGGTCAAATAGAAGGAAGAGGAGTTAGAAATTTAAGTCATTGTAATTTACCTTATAAAGATAGAAATGTTTTAGTCTTTTTACATGCTATTCATACTAACAATAAAACACATGAATCTGTAGATTTTTATGTATATAGACATGCTGAAAAAAAAGCTATAACTATTGGTAAAATTTCAAGATTATTAAAAGAATTTTCGGTTGATTGTTTATTAAATAATGAAGGTCATAATTCATTAAATGAAAGCAATATAGGTGAGATTAAAGAAAATATAAATTTATCTATTGAAGATGACATTAAATATCCTCTAGGACATAAAGATTATTCTCATATTTGCGATTTTATGACATGTGATTATAAATGTAAGCCGAAAAATAATATCTCAAAAAATGTGGATGATTCCACTTACAATGAAACATTTTTAACTATGAATATTGATAAAATATTAAAAAAAATTAAAGATTTATTTAAATATAAGTTCGTATATGATAAAAAAAACATATTTACTATGGTAAGAGGTAATAGTTCTTATTCGGCGAATCAAATATATAAAGCTTTATCTATATTAATAGATGATGAAACTGAATTAATTGAAGATATGTTTGGAAGGTATGGTAACTTAATAAACATAGGTGATTTATATTTATTTCAACCTAAAAATGTTAGTTCTAAAAATCTAAGTAGTTATAAAAGAAAAACACCTATAATGTCTTTTAAAACAAAAAAAATAAATGTTATATTACCCACGGAAATAGCATCTAATATAGAAATAGCTTATATTGATGAATTACAAGGAAAATTCGATAACTTAACAATCCCACATATTATTAGTAGTTCCAATCAAAACCAATATAATTGGGTATCAAATTTTTATAATGTATATGAACATTTATCAATAGCACCATTTAACATAGATAAAAATAAATTAATAAAATATGGTTTATTTCATATTCTAGATACTTTGAGTTTTGATAACAAAAAAAATATTTTAAATGAAATAGATAATTTTCAAGATAAAAAAATGAAAGAACTTATAAATGAATATTTTAATAAACAAATGATAGAACAAGATAAAATTATTGCTTTGTTTAATTATAAGAAAAAGACTAAAATCGCTTTACTAATAAAAGAAGGTAAAAATTGGATATTGAGAGAAAAAGAGACAAATATATCTGCAATAACTCGAAAAATGTTAAACAAATGGAAAATTGATTGGAAGTTAAATATTAATGAAGATATAATAGGATTTATGAATCAAAAAAATATATCTAGAGAAGATATAATTTTCAGATCCAAAACTAACATAAGAGGTAAAACAAAGGGTAAAGGGGGTAGATCTTGCGAAAAAGCTAATAAATCAACTATGAAAACAAAAATAACCAAATTATATCAAAAAATAAAACCTAACTTTAATAATAAAAACCTAACTATAATTAATGGAAAAACACCGTCTTCTTTGATGTATTGTATTATGTTAGAACTATTATTAAGATATTTTGATGAAGAAAAAGTAAAAGGACCTGACCAAATACAAAAAAGATGGTTTTTCAGACCATTATTTTCGGAATTATGGGGAGTGGATTATTTACCCGAAACACAAAAAACACCAAACCAAAAACTTTTTATAAAAGAAATCGAATAAAGAAATTATTATAATAATATATATAAATGGCTGATTCTAAGGTTTCAAAGAAAAAAAAAGCAAAAAAAGGTATTTATATGAAAAATATTATTACTAGAAAAGTTGTTTTATCATTTCAATTGTTAGGAAATAACATTAAAGAAAATTTAAAAAGTTCGTTAAAAACGGATTTGGAAGGTAAATGTTCTAGCGAAGGTTATATTAAAAGTAATTCGATTAATATTATTTCATATTCTGCTGGTATTGTTGAAAGTGAAAATGTAGTATTTGATGTAGTATTTGATTGCCTAATTTGCAAACCTGTAGAAGGTATGGTATTTAATTGTATCTCAAAAAATATAACAAAAGCCGGTATAAGAGCAATATATAAAAATGAAGAATCTCCAGTTACTATATATATAGCTAGAGATCATCATACAAAAAATGATGATTTTAATAAAATAAAAGAAAATGATGTTTTAAATATAAGAGTTATAGGAATAAGATATCAATTACATGACGAAAACATCTATATATTAGCCGAATTAATAAAAAATTTAGGTCAAAAGAGACAGAGACTTAATATTACAAAATAATTATTTAAATAATAAATTATTATTTATATCTATATGGATAGTAAATTCAACAATTTAACAAAATTGAAAAATATAATTGAAAAAATGGATATTATACATCATAAAAAAATATTATTGTTATTAAAAAAACATGAAATAAATATTTCTGAAAATAGAAACGGTTCTTTTATTAATATTACTAATATAAGTGATAATATTATAGCAGAATTAAATGATTATATAAAATACATTAATAAACAAGAAAAAAACTTAATAGATGTTGAAAATTTAAAAGAAGAATTACAAAAAGACTTTTTTGATAAAGATAATAAAGAAAAGGCTGTATATAATAATAATTATGAGTGCTGAACTACTTGTAAAGAATGCTAGCAATTTTTTTCTTAATGATCATAATATTTTAAATATTTTGAATAATTCTTTTAATAAAACTATTCAAAAAAAGAAAAAAAACCAAACAATAACACAACAATCAATAAAAAAAGATGATTTTTTTTATCCTAGTGATAAACATAAAAATGCTTTATTTTGGTGTTGGAATATTTTTCATAATGGTTTGGATAATTATTATAGTTCCATGAATAATATATATCAAGATGAACAAACTGAAAGAATATCATATGTTGATTTAATAAGAAAAAATAAAAATAAGGTAAAAGAAATAAAAATGAAAAGAAGTGCTATTGAAAATAATATAGTTCATGAATCTCAAATAGCATTTAATAGTATATTAACATTAACACATTTATTTGATTATAATTTTATTTATTTGACTGAAAAATTATACTTTGAAAAAATTTCTAACCCATCGAATAAAACATGTATAATAAAAAAAACTAATAAGAAATACGGGATTTGGTTAAACGATATTAATAATTTTGATATTTTAGCTGAAGGAAAAAAAAGATTTCATGTAGAAAATATAGAAAAACCTTTAAAAGCAATTTCAAATTATAAAAAACCACAGTTAGAAGAAATTTGCCAAAATTTGAAAATAAATATTAATACTGAAAAAAAAATTACCAAACAACTATTATACGCGGCTATTCAAGAATATATTATTTAAAATCGAATATATTTAAAATAATATATAAATTTATATATATGTCTGAAAAAACAAATAATGAATTATTCCAAAATATATTAACCGAATACATGGGTAATCGAAATGATCATGAATTAGAAATAAGATTTGGAACAAATACTACGCAAAACCCTATAACTAGAGAATCTTTTGAAAACGTAATAAAAAAATTTAAATCGTATGGTTTTAAATTAGAATATGAAGATGGTAATTACCATTTAAATATAAACTCACAATACCAAGACTCAAAAACTGGTATTAATAAGATATCTAATTTAAGAACTGAAATACATGGATTACATAATATTCAAGAGTATTGTAAAAAAAATAGATTTAATATAGAAGAAGTTCCTGAACATATAAAATTTACTAAAAAAAATAAAGCAAAAAAAATGCACTGGAGAAGTTTGCAAAAAGAAGGAAAAGATTGGTCTCATGATTCCATTGTATATGATGAATACGAATTTAAAATTAATTATAAAGAAGAAAAGAATTTATTACCAAATGATAGATTTGTAAGAGTAATGTTAGAATCTTGGGATGATTCTAAAAAGGTATTTAGATTTATTAAAAGATTTACATTATTACATCCAAAATTCCCATTCAAAATAGATTGTAGTATTATTAAAACTTCAAAACAACGAAAAAATGCACGTAATCAATATTGGATGGTACCACAATATAATATAAAAGATTCTGGAGTTTTTGAAAATTTCGAACACTATGAAATAGAATTAGAATTGTTAAAAACAACTAATTATTACGATATTTTATCTCGAGAATTGGGAAGTTTATATTCTAAAAAATCAATATCTAATATTGAGAAAACAGTAAAAAAGGGGATTAAAATGGTTTTATCTGGTATTCAAGGTTCTAATTATCCTATTTCATATGATGAACAATTAGATTTATTGAAAGAGTATATTGAATTAACTTATGATGATAAAAAAAATAAAAAAAAGAAAAAAGATTTATTGGAACACAGAATAAATTTATATAGATTACAAAGTAGGAGAAATTTCATTGGTCCATCATCTATTAGTTTAGAATCTAAACATTTAATTAAAAAAGAAGATACTATTAATATTCATAATTATTATACTGTTACGGATAAAGCTGACGGAATTAGACACTTATTATATATATCAAAATCTGGAAAAATATATTTATTGGATATAAATTTAAATATCAAATTTACTGGATGTAAAACTATAAATAAAAAATTATTCGAAACTATAATAGATGGAGAAGTTATATTACATAATAAAAAAGGCGATTTTATAAATAAGTTTTTAGCTTTTGATCTTTATTTTATAGGGAAAGATGATTGGAGAAGTTTTCCATTATCAGAAGCACCTAATATGAAATATAAAAAAAACATCCCAAAAGGAAAATATAGATTAAAAATGTTAGAAGCTTTGATAGCAACTTTAAAAACCAAAGATATTTTACAATCTGTAGTAAAAGATAAAGAACCACCTATGAAAATAGAAATAAAGACCTTTTATTCAAATATAAATAAAAATATTTTCGGACAATGTAATGAAATATTAAAAAAGCAAAAAGATAAATTATTTGAATATGAAATTGATGGATTAATTTTTACCCCTATTGATAAAAGTGTGGGGTCTAATGAAATAGGAGAACATAGTCAGGAATCTACATGGTTATCATCTTTTAAATGGAAACCACCAGAGTTTAATACCATTGACTTTTTAATAACAACAAAAAAAAATTCAGCTGGTTATGATTTAGTTGGTAATTTATTTCAAGACGGCATTAGCACAACTAGATTAGATACTATTACACAATATAAAACTGTTGTAGTAAGAGTGGGTTTTTCGCAAAAAAATCATGGGTTTTTAAATCCGCAAGAAAATATTATAAGAGATGTTATACCAAAAAGAGATAATTATTATAATGATTATAAACCTGTTCCATTTTATCCTACTAACCCAAAACCTAATTTTGATATTCATGTATGTAATATTCCTTTAATTAATGTAGGAAATAAACAATATATGATGACAGAAGATAAAAAAGAAATTTTTGAAAATGATATGATTGTAGAATTTCGTTTTGATTCTGAAGAAAAACCGGGCTGGCAATGGAAACCAATTAGAGTAAGATATGATAAAACATATGCTTATAAAAAAGGTAAAAATAATTTTGGAAATGATTATAACACTGCTAACAGTGTATGGAAATCTATTAATAATCCAATTACAGAAGAAATGATAACTACTGGCAATGATATTCCTGATTATAACGATGAAGATACTGTTTATTATAAAAAGAAGGAACAAAAAACTACTACTAGAGCATTAAGAGATTTTCATAATAAATATGTAAAACATAAATTGATAAAAGGTGTAAGTGAAAAGGGAAATTATTTATTTGATATGACTGTTGGAAAAGCTGGAGATCTATATAAATGGGTTGATTCTGAACTATCTGTTGTTATTGGATTAGATTATAGTAAAGATAATATTGAAAATCAATTAGATGGTGCATGCACTAGATATATAAAACAAAAACAATCTAGAAAAAATATACCTAGAGCCATGTTTTTACATGCTGATAGTAGAAAAAATATTAAAAATGGTTCTGCGTTTTTAGATGAAAAAAGTCGCCAAATAATGAAATCAATATATGGTAAAGGAAATAAAGATAAAGAAAAAATAGGTGAAGGTATTTATAACCTATATGGTGTAGGTTCTGATGGTTTTGATATTATTAGTAATCAATTTTCAATACATTACTTTTTCGAAAATATTCATACATTATTAAATTTCATACAAAATGTATCAGAAAATTGTAAAAAGTTTGGTTATTTTATAGAAACTTGTTATGATGGTAAAAAAATATTTAATTTATTAAAAGACACACCTATAAATAAAAGTATTGTTAAGAAAAAAGATGAAACCATTTCATGGAGTATAAAGAAAAAATATAATAGTAAAGAATTTCAGAAAAATAATACATCATTGGGTTTTAAAATAGATGTATATCAAGAATCAATCAATCAAACATTAAGTGAATATCTTGTTAATTTTGATTATTTAACCAGTTTAATGGAACAATTTGGTTTTATTCTGTGTCCATCAAAGGATTTAAAAAAAATGAGATTTAAAAATCCATTAGGTAGTTTTGAAGAGTTATATGAAGAAATGGAAGACAATATTAAAACAGAAAGATTAAGAAAATCATTAATAAGAGATGCATTGGACATGTCAGACGATGAAAAACAAATATCATTTTTAAACAATTATTTTATATATAAAAAAATTAGAAACGTTAATTCTGAAAAAATGGTAAAACTTTTATTAAGTAAAAAAGACGAAAAACATTTAGATGAAGGAACTGAAGATTTAATAGATTTGATATTAAATGAAAGTAAAAAAATAAGACGAGAAGCTATTAAATATAAAAAAAAGATAACATTACCTGGAAAAAAATAATATAAAAATTAGATAATATAATGTATTAAATGTTATATTTTCTATTACATCAAATAAAATTTAATCTTAATTCTTCCCATTTGAAATTAAAACTTGAAAAATACAATAATGAAGAAAATTTACCTATAATAAGTAAAAGTCTTTCTAATTATTTGAATAAAACAAAAAAAGACATTAGCGATCATATATCACATTGGGATTTAATGAAACGTTTTACTAATCCATATGAATTTATACATACCAATCTTCCCCAATTAAATTACTCAATAAGTAAAATTAAACCAATATCTAGAGCTTTTTTTAAAATAACAGAGATATATAACACATTTAACATATTAGATATAGATGAACCTATTAATACTTATCATTTAGCAGAAGGTCCTGGTGGTTTTATTGAAGCTACCGTATATTTAAGAAAAAATAAATTAGATAATTATTACGGAATAACTTTATTAGATAAAAATAATACAAATGTCCCGGGATGGAAAAAATGTGAAAAATTTTTAAATAATAATGAAAATGTTATTATAGAAAGTGGTATAACAGGCGATGGTAATTTATATAATGAAAAAAATTACCAATATTGTTCAACAAAACATGCAAATTCCATGGATATTATAACAGGAGATGGAGGATTTGATTTTTCTACAAATTTCAATAATCAAGAGTGTATGGCATTTCGTTTAATTTTTACTCAATTGTCTTATGCTATAAGTATGCAAAAATATGGCGGAACATTTATTTTAAAAATCTATGATATTTTTTTAAAACCAACTTTGCAAACATTATATATTCTATCTACTTTTTATACAAACATTTATATTACAAAACCTAATACTAGTAGGTATGCGAATTCAGAGAAATATCTAGTTTGTACTGATTTTAGATATCATGATACCAGTATTATTGCACAAAAATTTCATGATATTATAAAAGTTATCAATACCGTCGATATGACAAAATATCAGATTAAAAGTATTATTAATATACCTATTCAATTATATTTTATAAATCAAATAGAAGAAATAAATGCTATATTAGGACAACAACAAATTGAAAATATAATAAATACTATTAAATTAATTAATCAAAATGATAAAAAAAATGAAAAAATAGAAAATATGAAAAACCAAAACATTCAAAAATGTATAAATTGGTGTGTTCAAAATAAAATACCTTATAATAAAAACATACAACCTGTAAATGTTTTTTTAAGACGAACTTAATTTTATACAGTTATATATATATATATGTCTGGTAATCCACAAAGTTTTTTTAATTGTATTTTAGGTGGCTATCGTAATTTAATTATTAGTATTAGTTGCGGTGTAGCTATATACGGATTTTCAAGAAATTTTGCAAAAAAAGAATCTAGGGAAATTATGAAAAAATTATCAATACTTATATACATTTCTGCTTTTTTTATTATATTAAATACAGTTTTATTATTAAGAAGATATTTAAATCTAGTTAGTGATGAAGATAAAAAAAATTTTCCAATATATATTAATTTAGATAGTTGGAGAATTTATGAATTTATTGGTTGGTTTTTAGTTTTAATTGTAGCTGGATTAATTGGTTTAAGTTCAAAAGATTATATAATGGGTTTATTTAAATGAAATAATTAGTTTTTTTATAGTTATTATAATATTTTATTTTTATAATGTTGATTTCTTCAATAGATAAAAATTACGGTTATGTATTACTTGTTGCCTTATTATTGTATTTAACACAACAATTAATTTTATTAATACCTGTAATTAAAATGAGAAGTGAAACAAAAATTCAGGCGCCCACATTGTATCCTAGAGATAGTGAAATATCCAAATTAAATTTAACAGAAGAACAAACTGATAGATATCTTAGAGCTCAAAGAGCACATCAAAATAATGTAGAACTTATGAGTGTATTTATGCCAATATTTCTTATAATAGGTTTATTTAAACCTAAAAAAACAGCAATTGGTGGTTTAGTTGTTTTAATTTTTAGAATAATAGGGGGTATAGGATATACATTTAAAAAAAGATTTTATGGTGCTCCATTTCATTTGGGAGAAATATATATATTATATTTGGGATTTTTAGTAATATATGAATTATTAATGAAAAGTAAAATTAACTTGGTTGAGTCAAATTTGGATTAATCGATGAACATCTTTGCAATGTAGATAGAGGTAATTCATTCGTTCCGCCTCCTCTTCTTACTAAAGGGGGTGGTGCTAAATTTGTAAAATAATCATTTTCAGGTTGTGATTGATTATTTTGATAAGGATTAGGTTGATCCATAAACAACAAATGTTGTGGCATTTCCATGTCAGTTTCATTTATTGCAGCTGGCGCTGACTGTAATCGTTGAACTTGAACTCTTCTATATGTTTCTAGTGTTTGAGATGTTTGTCTCATATTTCCTACGTGTAAGGGGATACTACTATCTGATTGTCCAAACTCTCTTATACCTAATTCATTTGAAATAGCCCACGCATCTACATTCGCACCCAAATAATGAACGATCCAACCTTTTTTATCTTGATAATTAACTAAGTTTTTTTTTATAGTTTCGGTAGTATATTTTCTACTTGTATTTTCTTCACCATCGGTATTAATAAACAAAATAACATTATTTTCAAGTTCATGTTTTTTCATAATATCTCCAATAGCATCTAATAAAGACGTGCTACCTGCTGGTTTATATATTAATTCATTCATAACAACATCTTTTATAGAGTCGTATTCGACAGGTAAAGATAAACATGATGAAAAGGTATAATAACTAAATTTCGGAGGAGTTTCTTCTCCACTTAATTCTAGATTCTTTTGTTCATTTAAAACTTCATCTCTAGCTGAAATAGTTTGTGATTCCTTGCCTTGCATAGAACCAGATTCATCTAATAACATAATAACTCGAGTAGTCATTTTGAACGTAAATATAATTTATAATGCTTTTTTATTTAACCATTCGATTTTATAATTCATGTTTATTTTTTCTCTTTATAAATCATAATATGAGTTTAACAGAAAAAATAAATGATGAAGATATGAAAAGGCATTGGCATGCACAACAAGAAGATATTCTCAAAGATTGGAGCGAACAAGCTGGATGTTATAGATGGATGCATGAACGAGCCTATCAAGTTTATAAGAAACAAAACATGAGATTTAGCATTCCAGTAATTGTAATTAGCACAATAACAGGAACTGCTAACTTTGCACAAAGTGGTTTCCCTGATTCAATCAAAGGTTGGGCGCCTTTGCTTATTGGAACACTCAATTTAGCAGCCGGACTTATTACAACCATTGCACAATTTTTAAGGGTGTCTGAGCTACTTGAAGGACATAGGGCTGCTAGTATAGCATATTCAAAATTAAGTAGAAATATTGCTGTTGAATTATCTTTACCTTCAGATGAAAGATCAATGCCAGGAATTGATTATATTAAGCAATGTAGAACAGATATTGACCGTTTAATAGAACAATCGCCTCCTATACCACCTGAAATTTTGTCTTCTTTTGATAAAAATATATTACAAGACTCATCTGGTAATACTGTAAAATTTTCTGTTCCTCCTATATTAAAATTAGAACCAATAGATGTATTTAGGACGGAAATTGATGAAGAGCATAGAATTAAAAAGGCTATGGAAATGAAAGAGCTCGCTAGAAAACAAAAAGAGAAAATGTTAAAAGAAGAACAAGATAAAATTGAAAGAGCTATTAAATTGCATGAAGAACGAAGACAAAGTATGAGAGGAGAAGTTGAATTAGAAAGTATAGCAAAACGATTACAACAAGAAAAGAAAACAGAAGAAGATAAAGAAAGTTTAAAACAAAACTTATCTTTGGCTTCATTAACGAAAAGAATAGGAAAGTTTAAAGATATTTTAACACAAGAACTATCAGATTCAGAAGAAGAAGAAAAATCAGATATCGTATTAACAATAAATGATATTTCAGAAAATATTATTGATGTGTCTAATAATGATATTTCTGGAAATAATGTTTAATCTTTTTTATCAAAAAAATTAGAATTATATAATAAAACTACACCTATACAACCCATAATTAAATAATATAATAAATAATATACACCATTTAATTTCATAGTTTTTACAAAATAATCAGAAAATCCAAAGGCAGCTACATATAAAAATATGAAACCAAATTCATATGGAAACATTATATATTATATTATTATTATTTATTGATTTTTTCATGCATCAAACATATTGTTGAATCTGCTTTTTTATTAGGCATTAAATCACCTTTTATTCTTCTATTAACCATAGGAAATGGTATATTCACTTTAATATGATTACCATTTTCTATAAAATCTTTAAAATGAGAATATAGTTTTTTTATTGGTTCGTATCTTGGTGTTAATTCAAATTTTGCCAACTCCTTTATAATATTGGCTACGTCTGATTTTCGTTCATCTTTTGTTTTATATTCTATAGATTTTCTCTCCCCTTTTTTCTTTTGGTTGTCATTTTTCTTACCCATATAAAAAATGTGTTGTTTTTATTCTAAGTATTTTTATAATTATACGTTAATAATATCATTAAAATATATATTTGTTTATAAATGGCGGAAATAAAGAAAAGTAAAGAAACAAAGAAAAGTAAAGAAACAAAGAAAAGTAAAGAAACAAAGAAAAGTAAAGAAACAAAAAGTAAAGATATATCAAAAAACGACATATCTTATAAATATATGCCTATCTCAATCTTTGATGTTCAAAAAATGGGGAAAAAAGGCATTCGGGGTAAAAGAAATTGGGGTAAAAATAAAACAGTTCCTTCAAGTAGATCTACATATAGTCCATTTCCTCCAGATGTTGCCGAATGGTGTGCAATGTATTTTTTAAGAGATAAAAACAATATATTTGATCCATTTGCTGGATGGGGTGAAAGACATAAAGCTATAAAAGATTCTAGTAAAAATTATATAGGTTTTGATATTTCACCAAAAGCTATAGAACATGCTAAAAAAACATATAATGTAGATAATGTTTTAGCAAATTCAATGACAGACGAAATACCAACACATGATGGATTACTAACTTGTCCGCCTTATTGGAATTTAGAAAAATACGAATCTAAAGATGGATTAGATCATGATGACACGTGGGAGAATTTTTTAGAAAACTATGAAAAATTATGGCAAAGAGTAACTAAAAAAGCTTTGTCGGGTTCAACATATTGTATAATGGTAGGTGATTGGAGAAAAAAAAATGTATTTTATGATTTATCATATCAAACAGAAAAAGTTATGGAAAAATGCGGAATGGAACCTTTTGATAAAGTTATTTTATCTTATAAAAAGATATCACCTATAAAATTATTATTACCTCAATGTAAAAGATTAGGTTACTCTTCAAAAGTCCATCAATATTTACTTATATATAGAAAACCATAATTATTTTCATACTATAGTTATATATGAAAATAATAGTAATATTAGGTTATAAATTATTAAAAAATGGAAATATGTCTAATATATTAATTCAACGATTAAATAAAGCTATTAAGTTATATAAAAAAAATGATATATTTTTAGTATCTGGTGGTAAAAATCAAAAAACAACACATACAGAATCGTATGTAATGAAAAAATATATAGAAAATATATTACCAAATGCAGAAATAATAACAGAATCTAATTCAAAAACAACTATTGAGAATATAAAATATATTAACTCTATTATAAGTTTATTTAAATGTAAAAAAATTCTTATTACCTCAAAAAATCATGTGGAACGAGTTAAAAAAATTTTATTAGATTATGATTTAGATATTAAAGTTTTACACTAAGAAAAACCATATCTATTTCTAATATTTTCCAAATTTCTTCTTTGTCTATATAAATCTGTACTAGGAGAAACATTATAACTAGGAGAAAATAAATCGACATGTGTATCTCGAACAACATATCTCGATTGTCTTACATCTTCTGATGGAAATCGACGTCGTTGAGAAGGAACTCTAGGTGTAAATGACGGTAAATTTAAACTAGGTAGTGAGTTTTCTTCTTCTATAACTCTTCTACAAACAGGACATGTATTAGCATTAGATAACCATGTATTTATACAATTACGATGATAAACATGATTACATATTAATGTTTTAGAATTATTACTTATATCTTGCATACATATCGAACATTTTTCATAATTATTTTCAAAAGTATTTACTATTGTATTTTTTGTTAGCGTAGAAGATAAAAAACCATGTTTAGTTATTCTAAAATTAGAAGGAGATGTTACAGGAGAATCATATGATGGCAATTCTTCTTCGTCTATTTGTGTTCTTCTTGCTAATCTTGATTGTCCAACGGCCATCATTTTTATCATATCTGTTGGTTTAAAAACAAAATGTCCATAACTACCTTTACATTTTAATTCACCTATACACATATCTTTTTCAATTTTATTTATTTTAAAGTAATAGTTGCCTTTTGGAACTAATTGTCCAGCTTCATCAAAAAAGTTTTGTTGTGTGCTTATTGTTGTTTTTATACAATTTGACATAGATTATATTTTATTCATAAAATATTTTTGTGTCATAAAACTTATTGTTTTATCACAAACATTTTTAACAAACAAATAATTTAATTTTTCTAAAGTATTTGAAATATCGTCACAATTTTTCCATTTTTTTTTGTTGTTTATTAGATTTTCCAAATTAGGATGATATATTTTTATGGATTCGCATATAAATTTTGTTAAATTTCCTTTTTTCAGCATTGTTTTGGATGTTTTATATGTATTTTCATAATGAAACCAAATAATGATTGGAAATATAAAACAAATTCCATGATTGTCTGCTATTTGCAAACATGGACCATTATAAACATGTAAATTATTTTTTTTAAATGATAGATTGGTTGTAAGTTTTCTATTTAAAAACTTAACAAAACGTTTCATAAAAACCATATCCAATGATTCTTGAAATTTCATTTCTATAGATCTTTTTGAACGTTTTGTATAAATTCGAAATGTATTTATTTCTTTCATAGACTCTCCATGGGGATTTATATAGTGAATTTTACCTTCATTTATGATAATACATGTAGCATGAGTGCAATATCTTTTCTCATAATAAGAGTAGTTAATTAAATCCACCATTAAGAATAGTGCTTTTTTTTCAGTTAAACATTCTTCAATTTTATCGATTAATGGTTGTTCCCAACAAACCCATTCATTTTTATGTTTTGTATAAAAATAACTATTTATTTTAGACATTTTATCATTAAAACTAGGTGTATGAATACACGGTAAGATTTCTAAAAAATCAAACTGAACATTCAATAATTCAACTTTGTTATTTTTAAAACAACTTTGTTGAATCACCCTATATAATTTTTGAGCTTTGTTTCCATATACGTGTGGATGACTAAATCCAATTCTCCATGCTTTTTTAAATATATAATTTAACTTGTTAGAACTGTTATAGTATTGAATAGTATTCATTTGTAATGGTTATTTTAATATTAAAATAATCATTTTTTTAATTCGATTTTATTAATAACCATATGAACTACCTGAACTACCTGAACTACCTGAACTACCTGAACTACCTGAACTACCTGAACTGTTATCGTTAGATGTAGCAGTAGAAGTAGATGTAGAAGTAGATGTAGAAGTAGAAGTAGAAGTAGAAGTAGAAGTAGATGTAGAAGTAGATGTAGAAGTATTATTGTCAGTATAATTAGAACTTGTATTTACAACTATAGTTCCATCTGAATTATATTGAATATTTCCATAATTTGTAGAAGAACTAATACCAGCACCAAATTCAATTACTCGTCTGAATGCTTCAGGTTCATCTTCATCATAATCATCTGGTATTATTTCAGTTCCAGTAACATATGTATTTGTGCTTATTTCGCCACTTACTCTTTGTATATTTGTAACTACTGTTATATCTTCTGTAGTTGTAACATATGTTACCGAATGTTTTGTAATAATTGTTTTATATTGTTTCTTTGGTTTAGATGTCGTAGTATTTATGGTTTGAACTGGTCCAACATAAGCTTCTCTATTCATATTATCATAATTTGAATTAAATTGTAATGCATCATATTCAAAATGAGAATAAAAGTTATAATGATCATTAAAATAATGCAAAGTTCTTAACCCATTTAATGGAGGAGGAAGAGCATTATATCTATATTTTGGATAGGTATATAAAATATTTATATCTTCTTCTTTATAATTTTTTGTGTAAGTATCAGGGCAACTAAATTTACGACCAATTTTATCTGAAAATTTTTTACACGGTTTTGGTTTTTCAATATCAACACGAAATCTAGGTAGATTTTTATCATAACAACTATTATTTCTATTTGGACAAGAAGCACCAAAATTACCTACTATTCTAGCATTTATTGAATTATATTTTAAACGATTTATTCGAGCTCTATTTGAAACAGCTCCACTTGTTTGATGATTTCTATTCCTAGCCTTATATGTAGCATTTCTACAATACATAACTTTATTATTGGACAAGTCGGGATGTGAAACTAAAAAATTATGCGAAGAATCTGATAATGGTATGCTACTTTGAAAATTAGAATGTAAATTTTGATGATATAATTTATTTTGTTTATGCAATAAATGTTTTTTTGAATAAATAAAATGATTTGAAATCTTACCACCAACATTTAAAATATTTTTTATATAAGGGTCATAACAGCAATAGAGAGCATGATTGTCTTTTAAAACTTTTGTATTAGGTTCACAATCTCTACAATCTGCTGATTTTCTATATTGATTTAATGGCATTCGAAAAGGTGTTTTGCAATTATTTTTTCTTGTCGTTATCAAGTTTTGATTTCTTTTTGTTTTAACATGAAAATTAACATTTTTATATCGACCATTATTGTTGTAAATATGAACTGTTGTAGGCATATATATTAATTATTAGATTATTAAATTCAATAATTAACAACCGATATTTTTATTCATATTACCCATTGACCAATGTCTAGCAGAATATTGAGGACAATTTACTTCTTTATGATTTTCATTAAATAAATCTTTATAACCATGTTTTCTATTATGAGCGTTTGGATACACTCCACCACATTTAGTATTATTATTTTTACATCTAGTTGCACCTCTAATAGTATCTAATTTCAATCTATCTATCCTAGAACCACTAGATACTGCTGAATTTTTATAAAATTTTGAATTTGCCATTTTATGCACTGTTGTATTTTTAATACATCTATTATTCATTAAAATATTATTACATTTACCACCATAAGCCTGTGTTTCAACTTTTCCTACACCTGGTTTTTTTGTTGGTAATTTCATTTCATATGTTTTCTTTCTTTTAAATTTCAAATAATCGTTGTAATCATAACTATAAGCTCGTTCGTTTTCATTAGGTTGTAAAGCAGATTTAATTATAGTTTTTTTACTACGTCCAATACAATCTTTACAATTTTTATATAATTTATCATTTGGTATAATTTCAGTATATTTCACTCCTTCTCTTCCATGTTTTTTAGCAGTACAGTTACCACTAGTCATACAAGCATTTTTAGCATTTCTAGGAACTCCATGATATAGACATTTTCTACAATCATATATTTTCGATTTTCTTGACCAAATCATATATGTATTATTAAGAAATAAAAAAATAACTAATTAATATAATGGAAATAGTTTTCAATTGTCTTATCATATTTTTCATCTTATTAATTATGATCCAATTATTTAAAATTAACAATAAAGAATTTTTCAGTTGTGATATAGAAGGGGCAGATGAAGCTAAATGTTTTCAAAATGCTCAAGAAGATAATAAAATTATGTTAAAAGAAGCTGAAAAAAGAAATGCTGAGTATAAAAAAAAAATAAAAGATATGACGAACATATCAGAAAAAAATACAGAAAACATAGTAAAGAATAGAAAAGTAATAGATAATTTCTAATTTCTTAAATAATATATTATTATTTTTATAACATATTAATATATATGAAAAAATCAACTAAAATGATATTATTAGCAATTGTAATAATATGTAGTTTATTTTATTTTAATAATGGAAGAATAACAAATATAAAAGAAGGTGTTGATGAATGTTCTAGTAATCAAAAAAATATAGCTTCAAAAAACAATGCCAGATTAAAAAGTTTATTAAGCAGTTATGATTCGTTAGATAGTAATTTTAAAAGATTAAATAATGATTTATCTATTAACAAATCAAATATCGCACGTAATGAAAAAGATTTGAAAAAACTAGGAGATAAAGCTAATGAACAAGAGAAAAAAAATAAATATGGTAAAAAACAATAAATATAATAATTAAGCTATTTCAATTGTAATATTTTCTCTACTTTCTTCCTCAGAATCTTCCTCGATTATGTCATCATTCTCACTTGATAGAATTTCATCATAATCAATTTCTTCTCCAAAATAATCATCTTGTAAATTTGGATCATAATCTAAAATTTCACATGGATTTGAAGCATTTAACTCTCTTATTGAATCGCCATGCGTTTCAACAAATTTTAAAAGAACAATAGGTTCAAAAATTACATATACAAAAGGATAACCTAATAATATAATTGGTTCATGTATTAAAAAAACACATGTATAATAGATTAAAAAGAATTTAAGCATATTAAATATCCAAGCTGTAAATGCTTTTCGATTTATTTTATTAAACTCATTATATCTTTTTATTGTTGTTTTGTTTTTGTAAATATAGAATATGGTGCTCAATATTAATTGATAAGACATTAAAACAGATGTATTAAATATAGTATATGAAAAATAATCAGCATTTTGTAAAGCTCCATATAATGATGTAGAATAACAATATCTTGAATTATTATATTGTTGCCAGCATATAGCTTTTGTTTTTTTTGTTTGACCAAAATCCAACAAAAATAATAACTGACCTCTTGTATTCGAAAGATTTAATAATATAGATATAAATAATGGAAAAAAATATAGAAAATATAAAATTTTTCTATAAGTCACATCATAATAAATATTATTTTCCTTTGGAAATTTATATTTAAATTTATATCTATAACGACATTCCATACACTTATTGAATCCCGGGCCATTTTTATTAATATTTCTCCATGTTTCCAAACATTCCATATGAACATATTTACTTGTTCCATTACATAAACATGGCGATATGAATTTATTATCTATTTCTTCCTTTTCAAAGCAAATTCTACATTCACTATTTTGATTCATTATTATTATATTATTATATATTAATACTATCATGAATCCGGATTTTATGAAGCAAATGGGTGGTGGAGGCGCAAGTAGTTTCGGAGAAGATTTTTTAGGACCTGATTATAATTATTATGATTATATAAAATTACCTGGTGAAATGGGTATGTCTGAAGCAGGTAATTTCAAAGCTTTAGCAGATAATATAGCGGGTGTTTTAAATTATGCTAACGTATTAATTTCAGGTCGTGGTGCTGCAAAACGTGGAAGTGCTGATTTAGGTTCTAAATTTTTTATAAATACTGGAGGTAAATGCAAACCAGCTAAATATAAAGGAACTGATAAAGATGGTAATCATAAATTTAAAGCAAAAGGAAAAGAAGCAGAAAGATATGTTTATTTAGATAATACCGTTAAAGGAACTTTTTTAGGACCAGAAAATAAAGGTTTGGTTCCGGGAATGATCGAAAACGTTGTTGAAATGAATCCTTTGGATATCATGTCAGCATTTACACAAGAAGCAGTTCCTTATTGTAGAAAAATTACAAGATCTACTATGCCAGATAAAGGTAGAAAAACACATCACGTAGCTTTTAATGATATGGATCAAAAATATTGGAAAGAAGGGTTTCAAACATTAATAAAAGAATTAAAAAATATGAAAAATAGCAATGATGAAATTGAAATACCAGAAGATTTATTAGTAAAATATCCTTTATTAAATGTATTAACTAGTAGTATTTCTGTTGTTTTATTAGTTTTGCTTGTTTATTTAATGAAACGTCAATAAAAAGATGCTTGTCCAAAATAAGCACCTGCTATATAAAAAATTGAACCTATAAGTAAATGACCAAATTTATCAAATTTATAATCTATTCCTAAAAGATTTACTATTTGATTATGTGGAGAATCATCGGACGGTGGAAAAATTCCCCAAAAAATAGCATTCATCATTAAAACGGCTGCTATTATTATTTTTAACATATTAATTTATCTAATATGTTAAAATTTTCATTTAAACGATATTATAATTTATAATGAACTTAACATTTTCAAATCATTCATAAATTGTCTTTTCAAATCTAATGGTATTTCATTAAAATCTATCAATCTTCTATTTTTACTAACAGCAGCTATCCCTAATTCTTCAGAACCATATTCTTTGACAAGTAAATCCTTAAAATATTCTTTATCGTCATAACATTTCATAATTTTCTTTTTACCGCCACGTTTAAATATGGCTGGAATGTTATCACTCTTATCTCCAGCTACAATCTTATAAAATAAATCTCTTTCTGGATCCCCAAATGAATTTTTTTCAGTATTTACTTTTCTAAAATTTAAGCTATATAATTCTATACCTGGTCTTATCAATTGCATATAATCTGTATCACTTGTAATAATAGTTATATTACAAGATGGATTTTCTTTTAAAAGCCATTTTGCTGTAATAGCAGCACAATCATCAGCTTCTAATTTTGGATGATATAATATAGCCTTAGCACCCGCTTCCTTGAATAAACCATTATCTGTTTCGTTTTTATACGCCATTTTGAAAAATGGACCACCTAAAAATAAATCATCTTTTACTCTTGTCCCCTTATATGTATCTAAAAGTTTCATTCGCCAAATATCTTTTCTGTGACAATCTTTGGCAACAATTATAATAGGATTATCAATTTTTAGTTTTTTTGATAGTTGTTGTATTTTAGATATAAATGTTTTTTTAAAAGTATTAACAAAATCTTCATTTTCTATAGGATTTGTTAATTCAATATCTTTTTTAGCATGTTTAAACCAATTTAATATAGCATAGTATCTGTAAAAACAAAAATAGCTTCCATCTATAATTATATAATTCTTATCTTGTTTCATTTCCATAATATATATATATTTAAGTATTTAAAGATTTGTTAATTCGATTTTAAAAATAACATAAAAAAAAAATTGTATTATATTATAATGATGCGTAGAAGAAATTATGTTAATATGTTTTCTTTTGAACAAAGAAAAGCCGAATCTAAAAGAATTTTAGAAAAATATCCAAATAGGGTTCCAATTATATGTGAAAGAATAAATAAAACTGTTCCAGAATTAGATAAAAGAAAATATTTAGTTCCTGATGATCTTAACATTGGAGGATTTATGTTTGTTATTAGAAAAAGAATGAATATTAGTTCAGACAAATCAATATTCTTATTTGTAAATGATTCAACACTAGTTCCTATTGGACAAAGTATTAAACAAATCTATGAAGAACATAAAAATAAAGATGATTTTTTATATATAAAATATGGTGGGGAAAGCACATTTGGTTAAGTTATATATAATATTTTTTATTTATATTATATATAATGTTTAATTTAAAGAAAGTCGTATCAACTTATAGTGAAGTAGGACCTACAGCTCCCAATGATTCTAGTATTGCTTTAATGAAACAAATACAAAGACGTACAAATTCAAAAGGAAAGAGAGGTCAAAATTTTGGCGTTAATAATAAAGTTCGTCAAATTAGTGGTGTAAGCGGAGATAGTAGTCAGCAGATTTACTTTAGCAGACTTTTCCCACGATTACATTTAAAACATAGTACAGCATAAATTGTTGATTAAAAATCAATAAACTTATTCATACTTTTTTCTAAGTATTTATTATAATGTTTAAATACTTAGTAGAATTTTTAGGAACATGCTTTTTCTTTTTCGTCATTTTAGTAACTGGAAAACCAATTCCAATTGGTTTAGCCTTAGCAGCAGCAATATTCGTAGGTGGTAAAATCAGTGGTGGTCATTTTAACCCAGGTGTTTCCATTATGATGGCTGTTGGTGGTAAATTACCATTGAAAGACTTAGCACCATATATTATTGCACAAGTATTAGGCGGTTTGCTTGCGTTAGAAATCCAAAAACGATTAAAACTTAAATTGTAATTATTATATAATTTTCTAATTATTATATAATAATGAATCCACTAGGAGAAACAAAAGGCGCCGATCCTGTTCTTGGAACTTTAAATAATATGAAAGATAAAGCTACAGCCGCAGCAAAAGAAGCTGGAGATAAAATTAAAAATGTAACAGGCGATGCAAAAAAAAAAGCTGAGGAATTAAAAGGTAAAATTGATGATGCTTCTCAAAAAGGTCAAGAAGCAGTTAAAAATACTTTAAAAAAAGCAGAAGAAGGTATTAAAAAAGGAAATGATGAATGGAAAGGAACACAAGGTGAAAATTTATGGGATAAATTAATTAATTATTTATTATCCTTTTTCAAAAAATCAGCAACAGCAGTAAAAGAAACTGCTAACAAAGTTAAAGAAACTAGTGAAAAAGCTGCTCAAGATTTAAAAGCTGGCATGGGAGCAACAGCACCACCATCACCAGCATCTCCACCTCCACCTCAAACAGGAGGAAGAAAATACAAAAAAAACCAAAAAGAAATATATGCTCTTTTAAAAAGAATTACATTAGCAGCAATAAAATCAAATAAAAAGAAAAGAAAAACTAAAAAAATGCGTAAGAAACATAAACGTAAAACAAAACGTCGTGGAAGAAAATCGCGTAATAGAAGAACAAAAAGAAGAAGAAAAACTAAAAGACGCCGTTAATTTAGTAATATTTAATTAAATCTAATTATATATTATTATGAGTTCAAATCCGGAAAGGAAGAAAGTGGAAAATATGAGTCCTAAAGAGTTCGCTAAACTTAGAACGAGCATCCAAACAACTAGAGAAGATGGAAAAGCAAAAGCGAAAGCGACAAAAGACGGACTAGCTTTGGCTCACAGTATAAAACAAGATATTGATAAGGAGAGTGAAGAGAGAGAAGCGAGATGGCAAGAAGAAAGAGAGAGAGAGAGTAGAGAATTTTACGCAACCTTGGACGAAGCTGATCAAAAAGAAAAAGAAAAAGAAAGAAAGAAGAGAAGGAAGAGAAAGATTCTAGCAAAACAATGTGCAAATCTAACAGAGCCGCTGGAGGAAAAACTTAAAAAGGAGAAAGACACTTATGAATATGATATTAAATTGAGAAACGAGGAGATAGAGAAACTGAAAAAAGAGAGGAACGATGCCGTATTAGCTAAAAATGAAGTAGAGAAAAATAAGTTGGGAGAATTGACCGGAAAATGTGAGGATAAAGTGAAGGAAATAACAGAGCTTATCGAAGCAAAGTTGGCGAGGGAGGAAGAAGAAAAAAGAAAGAAGATGGAGGACAGGAGAAGACAGGAAGAAAGTAATCCTAGCTATGCCAATCGAAGCTCCTATTATAATTCGGGGGGCCGCAAAAAAAAATATAGACGCAGAAAAACTAAAAAAATGCGTAAAAAACGAAAAACAAAGAGACGTAGAAAAACAACAAGACGAAGAAAGAAACGTAGAAGAACAAAAAGAAGAAGAAAAACTAAAAGACGCCGTTAATCATATAAAAAAATTTTTTATTATATGATTTAATTTTGTGTGATCACTCTAGGAGCTATATTCATCGTAACTAATTCTTGAAACAACAACTTACAAGAATATGGTATAGCTACTCTATTAAAATGCGTTTGATTTTTACAATATCGACACATATGTATCTTTTTCTCATTATTAAACACCGCCACCATACCACACTTTTTACATGTATGAACTTCATATGAATCACTCGCATGATAAATTCTATCTTTTGTAAATCTAGCAGCACCATGAGAAACCATACAGTCACGTTCCATCTCTCCAAATCTCAAACCACCATCCCTAGATCTACCTTCAGCTGGTTGCCTTGTTAATATTACCATTGGACCTATTGCTCTACTATGCTCCTTATCCTTTACCATATGTTTCAATCTCTGATAAAATACTGGACCAATAAATATAGAAGTTTCCAATTGTTGGCCTGTCATACCATTATATAAAATATCTTCTCCATTAGCTTCATAACCTAGATTTAGCAATTCTTTGCATATATCTTTTATTGCAAATTCTCCAAAACTAGTTCCATCACCAAACATGCCCAATTCCAACAAAACTTTTCCCAAAACTGTTTCTTTTAATTGCGCTATTGTCATTCTAGATGGAATACAATGTGGATTGATAATTAAATCAGGGACTAAACCATCAGCCGTGGTAGGCATATCACTAGCTGGTAGCACTAGTCCAATGGTACCTTTTTGTCCGTGCCTTGATGAAAATTTATCGCCTATGATAGGCTGTCTATACGTTCTTGTTCTAATCTTAGCAAATGTATATCCATCACCATTTCTATGAACATAATTTTTATCTACATATGTTTTTTCAGAAGTTCTATAAACGCGACTTTGATCTTTATATTTAATAATTTTGGTATGATCATTTCTATTTTCTTTAATAGGGACTATTTTACCTATAATTACATCACGATTTTCTATCAACGAATTTTCAGGTATGACACCATGTTGATTTAATTTATCATAATTTGCAAATTTCATACCCTTTGTTTTACTTTTATCTGGCCTACATCTAATTTCTTCATCACCCTGTATTTTTTTGTCTTCATCTTTTTCTGTATGATATATAGTCGCCGAAAACAAACCTCTATCCAAACTATCACGATTAAATATAATACTATCCTCCTGATTAAAACCTGAATAAGTCATAATAGCTACTACAACCATACAACCACTAGGAATTTTATTTAAATTAATAATGTTCATAATTCTTGTATCAACCAATGGTCTCTGTGTATATGTTTGAACATAAGCTGTTTTATCCATTCTACTTTTAAAATTAGAAGCAAACATACCCATAGCTTGTTTTCCCATAGCACACTGATATGTATTTCTAGGAGATTGATTATGTTCAGGAAATGGGATACAACTCGCCAAAATACCAAACATAGTTGAAGGATGAATTTCACAATGCGTATATTTATAAATTACATCATTAGTGCTTTTTTTTAAGTAATCAGGTTTTATACTTATTAATGAAGCATTTTGTTCATCTGAGTCAATATATTCTATAATTGAATGTTTATATTTATTTTCAAATAACAAATCATCCCATTCAAAATTATTAGTCATGATATCTTTTACACATGCTTTATTCAACAATAATTTATTATTTTTTACTCGAAAAATTGGTCTAGTTAGTCTGCCAGCATCATTACACATAATAATCTCTTTATTTTTATAGTCGAATACAATACTCGTATAAATATTAATAATACCCTTATATTTTTTATCTTTCAAATACAAATATAGATTTTTTGGATCATTAGTAATTCCTATCCAATTACCATTTATAATAATTTTTACTTTATCAAATATATCTTTTGTTTCCAATCCGTCTAATGGTATAATCTTTTTTTCTATAATATCATATAATGGTGTGACATTAGATTGAACAGTAATATGTGCCAAATAAGCTATATTTTTGACCACACCAACACTTTGACCTTCTGGAGATTCCGCTGGACATACAAAACCCCATTGTGTATTATGCAATTTTCTAGGAGGAATCAATTTACCACTTTTATCGATAGGTGTATTAATTCTTCTCAAATGACTCAAACTAGAAATATAAGTCAATCTAGATAATACTTGTGCCACACCAACTTTATTTGAATTTGTATTTTTAATACCAAAATCTCCTGTTGCCAATGCTCTTTTTATACCATTTTCAATAGTCGTGGATTTTATAATTTTGTAGATATTTGTTTGATTAATAATATTTAAATAATCTTCTGTTGATTTCCATGATCCATTATTAATTTCTCTAATGACTTGTTTTTGCATGTCTTTCACTAATTTATTAAAATAATTACGAAATAAATTATTTAATAATGTTCCTGCCAAATCAAGACGTTTGTTTCTATAAGAATCTCTATCATCTACTGGTCTCCAACCAAAACTAGTTCGCAACAGTTTATTTGTCATATATCCTAAGAAATAGATTTTTTGAGTTTTTGTAATACAATGTGGAAATAAATCATTATTCAATACATCAATAGCAAATTCTTTTTTCTTTCTATCTCCTGTAATTTTATCCATATTTATAGGTGTAAACATAACATGTCCTATAATAAAATCTAAACATTTTTCAGTTGTATCATATGCTTTCGCATCAATAATAGAAGCTTTTAATCCATAAACCATTTGAGTCATTTTTTTATCTTTAATATCTAAAACAATTTTTTCACAAATTTCTTTATCTGAAATAATTCCCAATGCTCGAAATAATATAAATAATGGAATAGGTTGTTTAATTCTTGGTATTTGAATATATAAAGGATGACCATATCCATTATTTTTTGTAGCAATAGTCATATTTATTTGTTTTGGAGAAATACATTTTCTAATAGGAACCGATTTAATCTCTGCTAACCAATTCCATTTATTATTATTTTTCAATATATTAAAACACATTACTTTATTTTCACATGCTCTTTCCTGAGGCAATATTGTTTTTTCACTACCATTTATTATAAAATATCCACCAGGGTCGGCATAACATTCTCCTACTATTTCACTATTTAAATGACTATATTGTGTTAATACACAAATAGCTGAACGTAACATAATAGGTATTTTACCAATATGAATTCTAGGGATTTTTTTGTAAAGTGTTTCGGTTTGTTCCAAATTTGGTCCCATTCTCCTAATGATTTGTAAATTAATGTCTAATGTTTGTGATGATGCATAGGTGAAATTTCTTAATCTAGCTTCTTGCGGAAACATCAATTTTGTAGCACCATTGTTTTCATGTATTTGTGGTCTATATATTTGATAGTTTTCAAAGGTTGCTATGATTTCCAAAGCATATAATCCAGTTTTCAGATCCTTATCGTTTTCTGAATGAATAGTAACTGGATTAAACATTTCAATAGTTTTTTTTAATTGATTAGTTACAAAATTATTGTAAGATTCCAATTGATGGCGAACTAGCCTCTCCAAATGTTTCCCCTTAAAATAACTTTCAATAATTTTCCATGATATTTCTGTATTAAAATTATTTTCATTTTTACTAGACATTGTATTAAATTAATAATAAATCTATTTCTTTAAATCGATTTTATATTTTTTATAAAAAATAATATTTTTATAATATACATGACGGATAATGGAAATAAGAATAAAAATCCTATTAAAGATTTATCCAATAATAAAGTGTTAAAAACAATATACAAAAAGAATCAATTGTTGTTAAAAAATACACCAAATGATAATAATAATCTATATAAACATAATAAATTAAAGTTTAATATGAATCGTAATCGGACATATCGCTATAATATTAAAGATACGTTAGACATATATCATGAAAATAAGGATTATTCAAATAAATATAAAACTCGAAGTAAAAAAATCTATAAAAATAAAAGCGATTTCCTTGAATTAATTGAAAAATTAAACATGGAACTTGATGAAAACACTGAAAATATTAAATCTCCATTTTTTATACCTACATATAAGGAAAAGATTGAAATTCCGTTAAAATTACCACCAATAAAAGATATCGAAATAAATGTAGAAATAAATACTTTGGATGATATAATTAAACTTATAAATGATAATCCAATATCTTATGAGTTTCGTTATAATATCGATATGCAATCTATACATAACATAAAAGAACCAATTATTAGATTAAATAATATGATTGGTATGAATAAATTAAAAGCAAATGTAATTAATCAAATTCTATATTTTATTCAAAAATTTCACATCAATGATGTAAATAAAAAAATTAACAATGATTTTATGCATACAGTTATATATGGTCCTCCAGGAACGGGTAAAACAGAAATTGCAAAAATCATGGGACATATATTTAGTAAATTAGGTGTTTTAAAAAACAATAAATTTCAAAAAGTAACTAGAACTGACTTAATAGCAGGTTATTTAGGTCAAACAGCTATTAAAACTACCGAAGTAATTAAAAAATGTTTAGGTGGCGTATTATTTATAGACGAAGCATACGCTTTAGGTAATAGCGAAAAACGAGATTCATTTGCAAAAGAATGCATAGATACATTATGCGAAGCCTTAAGTGATCATAAAAGTGATTTAATGGTAATTATTGCCGGATACGAAGACGATTTAAATAAATGTTTCTTTTCATATAATCAAGGTTTAGATTCTAGATTTACATGGAGATTTAAAACAGATGATTACAACAGTAAAGAATTATTTTTAATTTTCAAAAAAAAAGTTGATGAAATTGGATGGACTTTAGAAAAAAAAATAACAGATAAATGGTTTCAAGACAAAATGGAATATTTTAAATATTTTGGAAGAGATATGGAAACACTTTTAGCAAAGATAAAAATTTCTCATAGTCGTCGCGTTTTCTGTTTAAAAAAAGAAGAAAAAAAGAAAATTTCATTAAAAGATATGGACAATGGTTTTGATATATTTTTAGATAATGATGAAGTAAAAAAACGCAATGACTTTAAAACAATTGAATATATGTATGTATAAATTTAATAATTTTATTATTATATTTATTTATTATGGCTACCAAAACTATAGCTATTAATCCAGATTTTTTTAATATAACAAACAAACCATCTAAAAAGAAGAGACAGAAAAAACAAAAACCTTTATCTAGTTTATTAAAACCTAATTTAAAACAAGAATTAATAAATAAAATAAAAGATCATAAAAAAAATAATGAAAAAGCACAGGAAATAAAAAATATGAATTCACAAATTAAAAATGTAGATGATAAAAATGACCTAGAAAAAAGTATTGAATATTTAAATATTATTTCAAAAAAACGCAAAGAAGAAAAAAAGAAAAAAAGACAAGAACGAAAAAGACAAAAAACACAAAAAAATCATTATGTTCCACCACCTGAACCAAAATATGGTATATTAAAAAATGGTAATAAACCTACTTATTCGCAGTATAAAAAAACATTAAAAAATAATGATGATGATGATGATAATGGAATTGAAATTATAAATGATAATTCTATAAAATTAAATCAACCACCAACAATTTCATTTTCACCAATAAAAATACATAATGATAGCTTTGAAGAAAGACAAAATAAATTACAAACCTTAAAACATGAATTTAAAGTAGAAAATAGAAAAAAGAAAATGAAAAAAAAAATTAAAACTATTAAACGTAAAATAAAATTAGGTAAATCGAAAGGTAAAGTAGGTGTTTTAATAAAAAATAGAAATTCAAGGAAAACTATAAAAAAAGAAATCAACAATCTAAAAAAAAAATCAATAAATAATGTCAAAAAATACCTTAGAAAACATAATTTAATAAAAATTGGTTCTGCTGCACCTGACAATCTTTTAAAAGATATGTATAAAGAATCATACTTATCTGGTGATATTTATAACAAAAATGGTGATATACTACTACATAATTTTATCGAAAACGACAATTAATATTAAAAATCGTATTAAAGACCATTTTTAATATTATATTAATTTAAATGCCAAGTGATGATACAACTTTTATGCAAAAATATTTTATTGAAAGAGAAAAAATGATGAAACAATGGGATAAATCTATGTTAATTTTTCAATGTGGGAAATTTTATGAAATATATGGATTCCAAGATGATTTACATGACCAAATATGGGAATATCAAAAAATTATGCCAAATTGCGCTGAACCTTGGATTAAAAGTAAATTAGATAATAGAAATATTATTTGTTGTGGTTGGCCTACAGATAAATTTTTCAAATGGATACATTTATTTGTTCCTAATGGTTGGAAATTAGATATTTGGAATGAAATTGGTGAAAAAAAAATAGGAAGTAGAAAAGTAAAAATTCATGGATTTTTCAAATCTTTTTCACCCGGAACATATGTACCTATTGAAAATAAAGCCGTTTTATCGAATAATTGTTCTTGTATTTGGATCGAAAAATCTTATGATTATGTTAAACAAATTCCGCATCTTTGGGTAGGTATGTCAGTTATTAATTCTATTTCTGGAAAATCAAAATTATATGAATATAAATTTGTTTCAAATAATCTTTTCTCTACTGCTGCTTTTGAAGAATTAGATAAATTTAACGCAATACATAATCCTAAAGAAATTTGGCTTATTCACAACATTGAAAACAATAAAATAGAAGAAATTAAAAATTATGCTAATTTACATTGTAATCGAATTAACATTTATTCCATGGAAGAACAAAACGAACACAGCGAATTAATAAAAAATTGTAATTTCCAAAAATTTCAAAAAGATATTATGAATCAATATTTTAATCCAAAGGATTCAGATACATGGTTTTATTCTTATGGATTTAATGAAAAATATTATTCTGTAGCTAGTTATTGTATTTTATTAAAATTTATGTATTTACACAATCCTGAATTAATTGAAAAATTGATATCT